>ERZ1032895.28-NODE-28-length-44653-cov-12.434840_pt1 | contig 44653 bp, 45 predicted proteins | sample MGYA00516687_ERZ1032895 | MGnify/ENA primary metagenome ERZ1032895 (study PRJEB33719, sample SAMN04261600) | wastewater metagenome | biome: rural village; feature: latrine urine exit; material: soil | place: El Salvador | collected 2013-01-14 ... | reverse complement strand
ATATGGTTCAGAGTCTAACAGCCGCTGATACTCCAACTAGCTTGACAGTGGGGGGGTGTCGCCAGCAGCAAGACCATAGGTTTGGCTGAACTGACAGGATGCACGCCGCCCCTGGCCTGTAAGCCGTGGGGGAAAGGCGCGTTCCGCACTGATAGGCGGCCCGGGCTTAGAATAATAATAAGAAGAATAAGATTATTATTATTCTTATGGGTCGGTGCGAGTCTCTGGGATAATGGTGACAAAATCCGCCGTACCTGGAAGGTTCGCCGTCACCAAAAAGAAGCCCCGCATCTGCGGGGCTGTGGTATGAGTTTGAGGAGCTATCGTTTGCCTTGTGCTCTTCTCAGATTAGCCAAGACAGCATCACGGTAGGCAGGTTGCCAGCCACCGTCACCGGAGCCACTACCGCTACCTGCTGATCCGCCATTCTCGACCTTGTTGCCCCGCCGGAGCTTGTTGGCGGCCCATTGCCCTGCGCCGTACACGCCTTTGCCTGCTGCCAGGGAGCCTTTCCCGGCATTTTTAGCAATATCAGCGGTTTGTTTTACGCCACCGCTCAGGCTTCGTGCTGTCATGACGACCATTGTGAGGCCACCCGCAAGCGCCGCCGCCATCGGCATGACGCCTTTAACCAAAGCGTACAGGATGGCGGCCACAATCAGAAGCTCAAGAGCCACGGCCAGCATGTTCTGGTCGCTATCCATCACCACCTTTGATATTTGATAGTCGTAGATGCTGACGCCTAAGGTCAGCACCACGGCTGTCAGCGCAACAATGATTGTGTGGTTAATGACGAAGCCGAACCATTGGTCAAAGAACCGTGCCGTGACCGGCCACATAAGCATCAGGATGAACAAGGGGCCGATTGCGAAAAGGATTTTCAGGTAAACGGTCGACAATAATATGGCAATGCCACCGAAGACCACGACCAGGCCAAACCCGACGGCGATCAGTGCGGCGATCAACCACCATCCGAAGATGGTCCCCATCTGCCGCCAACTGGCTTCACTGGCTTTTTCGCGGGCCTGGAGAATGAGTTCCAGTCCTTTGCTCAGGCTGTTGTCCAGTGTTTCATAAACAGTACCACCGCTGCCGCCACCAAACGCCGATGTAAGCCCCTCTTCAACGCCCTGCAGGCCACTCACCACCCAATTCAGATAAATGTCCGTATTAAGCGCCAGAAGGCTGATCATGATGACCTTTCCGGTCATGATAAACCCGCTTGACCCTGCATCTTGTATTCTTCCCATCATCAGCATGTAGCCGTAGAGAACAAGAAAGAGGGTAAGGCCGCCAATAGCCCAGGGATAAATCGTTGCAATGGTGTCTGACACGACATCCGTCACGAATGTAGCCGTGGCATTATCCAGCGTGGCACCGATTCCCTGGAATACAGTGGTTTTTGCTGTCATGGCCGCTACCTCCCAAGTTTGATATCGGTCATGGGCTGCACGTCGAGACCGCCCCTCTTGGACGTATCAGCGAGGCTTTCCGCTTGCTCTGAGTTGATACAGTTTGGCGTGTCGGCCAGTTCGCCGGGGTTGGCTCGGCATTTTGCCAATCGCTCAATCCGTTCATTGGTGTTTTCCTTGTACCAATCAACGGACTGGATGGCTTCGGCCTGCTCCTGTTTGCAGCCTGCCAATGTACAAGCGATGACCAAGGGAAGAATGATTCTCTTCATTTCCGCACCTCCAAAGCATTGGAATCCATGACAAATCCGCTGGCTTTCATGGCGCGGGAGACCTCGACCGCATCCAAAATACGGAACGCAACCAGGGTACGAACGGCGCTTTCACGCATTCCACCCCAGGACGGGCCAGCTTCAAAGCGCCGCCCGGCGTTTATCCACGACAGCCCCATGCAGGTGAGGCAGCAGGCTGCCGCTATGAGAACGTTTTCCCAGTCGGCCAACGGCTTATCATGGAAGAACAGCGGCAGAGTGACGCCCCAACCTAGAGCGGCATAGTAGAGAGTTGTAAAAGCGGCGCAGATGGTCACCCCATCGAGGGCCACCATGTGCGGCGCAAGGCGCATCAACTCTTTCGATTGGCCGAGCCGGTGAACGCAACGCCAAAACCGATAGAGACCAACGCTGATGAGAGTTACAGGGACAAGCGTAAAAACAAAAAAAGCATTCATGACGGCCTCCTCAGCGACGTAGTGAAAAGTTCATCGGTTCGATGTTAAGGCCGCCGCGCTTGGCCGCTTCCTCCATAGCGATTTCCTGTTCGCGTTGTTCTTGAAGCCGGTCTTCGGCTTCGGCCACCATCGCGTACATTTGCAGCTTGGTTTGCTCGTTGGCGATCATGGCCTGTTCAGCCGCTATACGGCCTTGCAGTTCAGCAATGTCTTTCGGGTCTTGGGTGGTGTTGATGCGGCCCATCAGTTGGTCAATCTGGTTCAAGCGCTCGCGAGCTGCATCGTAGGCGTCCAGGGCGAAGGCTTTGTCCTGGGCACCTTTCACTGCCCGCGCTTCACAGCCCAGCCGCTGGGCATCGACCTGAATATGGGCGCAGCCGTCAAAAACCTGATTCTCGTTGTAGATTTCAGCGGCACGACCAGATAGCCCGGCATAGCCATCGTTCCGCACAGCGTCATAAACGCCCTGCCATTCAGTTGGCAGGTATTCCCGATAACGTGGATCATTCAGAACGGTGCCAAGACCGCGAGCACCTGTAAGCGCCTTGTATTCGCGCTCCATGCCATCGATCTGCTCAACCATCTGGTCGTATTGCATTTTCCACTTTGCAATCGTCTCAATCTGGTTGGCCACTTGTTGAGCAATGGAAGCGCCGTCAGTGACGGGGATTTGTGCATTGGCCTCATGGTTGCCGAAGAGCATCCAAGCGGATACACCGGCTACGGCCAGAATTTTGATAGTAGACATGGTTACCACTCCTTGTTGAATCAGGAGGGCATCGGGCTGGCGTAAAGCCAAGGCCATTCAGTTGTTAGCTGTCTTGGTTCCCATCCAGAACCGTACCTTGAAGGCGATTAAACAACGCGTCTTTCCGTGTGGTCATGCTGTCTGTTCCAGCAAGTCATACCGGGCGCAGCGCGGAGCCGGTCAAGCAGATGGGCGACACCCATTCAAAAAAGCACTGGCAAGACAATTTCAGCGTTACCAGTTGCTGCGTTCGATTATAAATATTTCGCTCAAATACGGAACATTAATTAGCTCATCCAGTGCCTGATCTACAGTCCTGAACCAGACCTGCTTTCCATTGTCGTTGACGACTTTCCGTATATCACCATCGCTTTCAATCCACAGTGCGTAGCCTTTTTCACGACTCGCTTTCAGGACAATCTGCACGTCACCATTCCTATCCAGGCTGTCACAGTAGCCATCAAGCTCACTGTAACGAGTCGTATTTTGTACGGTAGGACGCACTCTCTGGATTCTCTTGTTGTCAGTTAATTTGCGTCGAAGACGCCTTTTTCCCCGAAAGGGCCAAAGGCCCGCAGGCGGGCGGCGTGTCCCGTTTGGCTCGGGCTGGTACTGTTGTTTCTGGTGTTACTCTTATTGGTATTACTCATGTTGGTAGTACTCTTACTGGTATATCCCCTTATTTCCCATGCCATGGTTGTCCATGCCGTGGCTAGCCATCCCATGGTGAGCCATCCTATGGTTTTTGGGGGGATGGTGGCGCTGGGGTGTCTGTGACAACGTGAGTCCACCGGATTCTTCCATCTTCGTCCCGAATGCGATCTTGCAGAAAGTAGCCGGCTGATTGCATTTCCTTTCGTGCATGCACCCATTGCTGCTCGCTTAGCCGGAAGACTTTGCGGATATACCAGATATGAATCTGGAAGCCATCGCTTCTTCCAAGCATCCAGGCTAGAAGTACCCGGGCACGCCACCCAATGCGGTCGTCCATTAAGATGTCGTCATACACAATGGAGTACGAGCGAACAGGACTGCGTTTGACTGAAATTGTTTTGCTCATGTCGCATCAGCTGCATCTAGAGCCAAGGCATCCTTTACTTGAAGCGTACGGAAATAAACTCGACGCCCCACGCGTAGCATGGTCGGTTTCAGCCTTCGTGAGATATCTGTATCGGAGTACAACGCGACCCGAACACCCTCTGGTGAGCGATCCAGCAGGCAGGCCACGTCAGTCAGGCTCATTAAAGGGCCATACTGTTGAAGTAAGTATTTTTCTGTAGTCATTGATACGTCCACCTTGTTTTAAGTAAGTGAACGTATTTTTGGACGGAAGAGGGCGGCGGTCAAATTTAAGCCTTTGATTTAAAAGACCAAAATAAACTCTTCGCACATGCCAAGAACTATGCTCGGCGAGTACCAATATATAGTGCCTTGGTTTCGAACAATTATTTCTTCAAAAAATAGACTTTAATAACAATAGGTTGTGGTGGCTATCGTTCTTTGATTATTGATAGAAATAAATCATCATTGCGGGCGTGATTTTTCCAGCTTATCGAGCTTTTCCACCAAGTCTTCCGCTCGAAGATGGGTGTAACGCTTGAGCATTTGCATGGATTTGTGCCCACTTATCGCTGACACCTCTTGGTCGGATAGCCCAGCTTCGACCAGTCTGCTGACGGCCTCGTGTCGTAAGTCGTGAAAACGAAAATCCAGTATGCCTGTGTTCTTTTTGATGCGAGTCCAAACAGGGTTGAACTGATAGGCGCGTCGTTTGCCATCTTTTCCGGGTTCGCCAAAGAAAACGAGGTCGGTGTCGATGGGGCGAATCGGATTAGCCAGAGCTTGGCGGAATAGTCGCGTTGCTTCGTTCGTCAGTGGGACTGTGCGCGAAGTGGTGTTCTTGGTCTCTCGCAGCCTCACCACGCGTCGATCAAGGTCTATCTGGCTTCTGCGTAGTGTTGCGATCTCTGAAGAGCGCATACCGGTTTCCAGGGCGATACGTACTATCCAGCCCAGCATGGGGTTGGAGTGAGCATCAACGGCTGCCAGAAGACGTTTCTGCTCTTCCGGGGTAAGTCGCCGGTCACGACCTGGACCGGGGGCCGGTCGCCGAATGTTCTGAACAGGGTTGTGGGTCAGTCCTATGCCCCATTCCTTGATGGCGATGTTGAACATGTGGCCCAGCAGGGCAAGGTCGAGCCGAACGGTGTTTGGGGATCTTGGTCTGGGGTCTGGTTGGCCTCTGGCGTCTTTGCGATCCAGCCCCGCGAGGCGGTCATCGCGGTATTGGGCGATGATTTCCGAGCTGAGCGCGGCGAGAGAGTATTTCCCCAGATGCTGGATCAGTGGTTTGGCGTGGCGGGCCTCACTTGCGGCAGAGGTGGGACGCTTAGTTGGTGAGATTTCCGCAAGGTAGCGTTTCAGCGCTGCTTCGACGGTCAGGCGTTCGGAGCTTGCCCGTTGGATATAAACGCCGCGCACCATTTCGTCTTCTGTGCGGCGTGCCCAGTCTTCGGCGTCGCGTTTGGTGCGAAAGGTTTTTATGGTGGTCGGCCATCCAGACTTGCGGATAACGGCCTTCCAGGTGCGTGAGGGGGTCTTCGTAATTGTAGCCATCGGTCACTCCTGAACAGGGCTCGTGCATTGCCACTGTACCGAAACTGTACCGAAACGCTAACAAAGGGGAAAATGGTGGGCCCAGCTGGACTTGAACCAGCGACCATCCGATTATGAGTCGGGTGCTCTAACCAACTGAGCTATAGGCCCTTTTTCTAAAATCTTGCATTGCTGCAAGGTGTTTCTGTTGCTTCCCTGGGGCGTCTCATTCCAGCCGGAGCAATGGATTATGAGTCCCCTGCTCTAACCAACTGAGCTATAGGCCCTTTTCATTCTGCATACTGCTGACTGCGCCGCCTTGCACGGCGCGGGCGATATGATACCCAAAGCCGCTGACCGAGGCTAGCGGCTCGGTTAATTCCCTTCTGCCTATCCACATCTGCCCTCAGCGCCAGACTTGCAGCTGAGCCAGATGCTCTCGCCTGGCCCGTTCGGGCGCGATAGGAGCAAGTCTGACCTTGGTACCCGGCAAACTCTGGGCGAGCCGCGCGCAGGCCAGCGGGGTCAGCGCGCCCAGACGCGGGTAGCCGCCGATGGTCTGGCGGTCGTTCATCAGGATGATCGGCTGGCCGTCCGGCGGCACCTGCACCGCGCCCAGCGGAATGCCTTCGGAGATCATGCCTTTCATGCTGCAGCCAAGCTCAGGGCCGGTCAGGCGAATGCCCATGCGATCGGCGCGCTGATCCACGCTCCATGGCTCGTTGAAGGCGCGATACAGGCTTATGCCGCTAAAGGTGGCGATCTGGGCGCCGGTCACCAGGTCCAAGGTAACGGCGTCTGCTGCGGTGGTGACGATTTCAGCTTCGGCCTGTGGGGAGCCTGTCGAAGACGGCTCCGGCGGGACGGCGTCAGAAGAAAGTACTGGCTGCAGCACGTCGTCTTTCATCAGCGGCTTGCCCTGGCCGTCCAGGCCGCCGAGCCCTTCCCTCACGGTGCTGGCCAGGCTGCCCAGCAGCGGCTCGCCGGCAACGCCGCCCGGCAGGGCCAGATAGGCGCGCAGCCCGCGCTTGGGGGAACCGAAACTCAGCCGCTGGCCGCGTTTGAGCGTGAAGCGGCTGCCCGGAGCGCTGGCAGAAAGCGGCGCGTCGTCGACGTGCGCATCCAGGTCGGCGCCGGCCAGCGCCAGGGTGATGTCGGCCTCGGCCACCAGGCGCAGCCCGCCGACCATGATCTCGATGCCGGCGGCGTCAAACGCATTGCCCAGCAGCCAGTTGGCCCAGCCCAGCGACACCCAGTCCATGGCCCCGCCTTGGGTCACGCCGAGATGACGCACGCCGAAGCGTCCGCCATCCACGATCAGCGCCAGCGGCCCGGTGCTTTCCACTTTGAGGCTCATCAGCGTTGCTCCTGCGGCGTGGTGTCGCCGCCCTGGGCCACGAACGCCTCGCGCTCGATGGCCACGAAGCGCACCTTGTCGCCGGGCTGAAACAGGGTGTAGCCCTCTCGGTTGCGATCAAACAGCGTGACGGCGGTGCGCCCCAGCAGGTTCCAGCCGCCGGGCGACGGCGCGGGATAGATGGCGGTCTGGCGATCGGCGATGCCGACCGAGCCGGCGGCAACCTTCTGCCGCGGCGTGCTGAGCCTGGGGGTGGCAAGCTTCTCTTCCACCAGCCCCATGAAGCCGTAGCCGGGGGCGAAGCCCAGCGCGAACACGCTGTACTGATGCGCGCAGTGGCGCTCGACCACTTCCTCCACGGACACCCCGAGCCGCCTGGCAATCACCGGCAGCTCGGGTCCGACGCTCGGGTCATACCACACCGGAATCTCGTGCAGGGAGCCGGCACTCGCTGGCAGCGGCTCGAGGCCATCCAGCGCCGCAACAATACGCTTGCGCGCCTCGGGCAGTGCCAGCCTGGTGATATCGAGCTGCACCAGCAGCGTGGTGTAGGACGGCACGATATCCAGGACACAGCTCTTATCGTCCGACACATCACCGCCCAGCGCCTGGCGAATCGACGCCTCGGCGGCCAGCACCCAGGGCATGTGCGCCTCGTCGATATGCGTGAACAGCCGCACGATCAGGCTATCGAAGGCGACGGTTTCCAGGCTTGGCTTCATGAACGGTTTCATGGGGGGCGTCATGCGTGTCCCAGAGCGTCGAAGGCCTCGCGAATGGCGCGCACCGCGGCCACCGAGCTTTCGTTATCGCCGTGTACGCACAGGGTATCAGCGGGCAGCATCAGCCGCGTGCCGTCGCTGGCCACCAGCGCCTGGCCCTTGGCCAGGGTCACTGCCTGGGCGACGATGGTGTCCTCGTCGTCGTGCACGGCGCCGGGCTCGCGCCGCGACACCAGCCGCCCCTGGCCGTCGTAGGCGCGGTCGGCGAACACCTCGAACCACAGCGTCACGCCCTCCTCCCTGGCCAGCTCGCGGATGGCCTGGGTCTCGGCGGTGGCCATCACCAGCAGCGGCAGGCTCGCGTCGTAAGCCTTGACCGCTTTCATGGTCGCCCTGAGCAGGGCCATGTTCACGGCCATGTCGTTGTACAGCGCGCCGTGGGGCTTCACATAGCTGACCTTGCCGCCTTCGGCGCGGCACACGCCGTCCAGCGCGCCGATCTGATAGAGCAGCAGGTTTTCGGCTTCCTGGGGCGACACGGCCAGGCTGCGCCGCCCAAAACCAAGCAGGTCGGGATAGCCAGGATGCGCGCCGATGCGCACGCCGTTGGCCACCGCGTAGCCCACGGTGCGGCGCATCACATCGGGGTCGCCGGCATGAAAGCCGCAGGCGATGTTGGCACAGTCGATATGGGCCATGACGTCCTGGTCGCGGCCCATGCTCCAGGCACCAAAGCTTTCACCTACATCACAGTTCAGCAAGGGAGTCGACATGGCAGTTCATCCTGTATCGAGAAGTCAGCGAGCGGTTATCTACCTTTCCTGGGTACCTTGCCATGAAAATCTATCGTCGTTCTCGGCGAACGTCCAACCCAGGATAGCGCTACCCCATCCATAAGAGATGGTGAAGAGTGTTGACGTCTGGCAGGCGGCGGCGAACAATCAATCACATAGCTACATCGTTCACTTTCCCTGCAGGAGGCTCCCATGGCCGTCACCGATCCTTTCCATCTTGCCATTCAGGTTCACGATCTTGACGAGGCGCGCCGCTTCTATGGCGAGTTTCTCGGCTGCCCGGAAGGCCGCAGCTCGGACGCCTGGATCGATTTCGATCTCTACGGCCATCAGTTCGTCTGCCACCTGAACCCGGCACTCAAGGACGCCGCTCACAGCTCTCACAAGAACATGGTAGACGGCCACGGCGTGCCGGTGCCGCACTTCGGCGTGGTGCTGGAGATGGACGCCTGGCAGGCGCTAGCCGACAAACTCAAGGCCCACGGCGTCGAGTTCGAGATCGAGCCCTACGTTCGCTTCAAGGGGGAGCCCGGAGAGCAGGCCACCATGTTCTTCAAGGACCCCTCCGGCAACGCCCTTGAGTTCAAGGCGTTCAAGGATCGCGACAGCCAGCTGTTTCGCAAGGCCTAGCCGCTCAGCCAACAGGCCTCACAAGCGCAGAGTTCACATATGGGCAGAGAGGTTTGACCTTCAACGCGGTTTTGGTCAAGGCTCTGCTATCGGCTGATGAATATCGTTTGCTGAGTATTGCCTGCTGGGCCGCTTGGCCTGGGTGCTTTTCTCTCTTTCAACTTCAACCCGCCACTTTCAGCTTGTCTTGAGTTCTGGCTTCGAACAAGGGTTCAGCCTCAGTTTCGGCTTCCACCAACAGCAATAAAAGGATGTCACCATGATCTTCAAGCGCACTCCCCTGGCTATCGCTACGACTCTGGCTGTCGCAACAACCCTGCTCGGCGCGGCCGGTTCGGCCCAGGCCGTGGACTGGAATCTGGCCAGCCCCTATGGCGATGCCAGCTTTCACACTGTGAATACCAAGCAGTTCGCCGAGGACGTTCGTGAGGCCACCGATGGTGAGCTCAACATCACCGTGCATTCCGGGGGCTCGCTGATCAGCCATGGCGAGATCAAGCCCTCGGTGCGCCGCGGTACCATTCAGGCTGGCGAGGTCTTCCTGTCGGTGCTGTCCAACGATTCGCCGGTATTCGAGCTCGACACCCTGCCTGGCCTCGCCGGCAGCTATGACGACGCCTACGCGCTGTGGCAGGCCAGCAAGCCGGTGATTACCGAGCTGTTTGCCGAACAGGGCATGCTGCCGCTGTATGCGGTGCCGTGGCCGGCACAGGGTATCTATACCGATTTCGAGCTCAACGACCCTGCCCAGTTCAAGGGCCTGCGGGTGCGCGCCCCCAATATCAACACCCAGCGCCTGACCGAATACCTCGGCGGCTTGCCGACCGAGACCGAGGAGTCGGACATCCCCACCGCTTTCTCCACCGGCCGGGTGGACGCCATGATCACCTCGGTCTCCACCGGCGAAGCCATGGCGGCCTGGGAGTATGTGTCGAACTACAGCGATGCCAACCTGTGGATTCCGAAGAACATCATCTTCGTCAACCAGCGCGCCTTCGACGGCCTGGATGAGGGCACCCAGCAGGCGCTGCTCGACGCCGCCGCCAAGGCCGAAGAGCGCGGCTGGGAAGCCAGCAAGGCCGACGCGGCCGCCAGCACCGAAGCGCTCCAGGCCCATGGCATGAACATTACCACGCCCAACGATGCCGTGGCCGGAGCGCTCCAGGCCGCAGGCAACAAGCTCTATGATGACTGGCAGAGCCGCGCCGATGATCGCGCCAAGGCGCTGATCGAGGATTACCGCGCACGCCAGCAGTAACTGACAGTCATCTGCACTGGTCTTGTGGGCGCCAACCTGGCATCTGATCACCAGGTCGGCGCCCGCCAGCCAACATCTCCGGAGCACCCCGCGCATGAAGAAGTACACCAGGAGTCCCGCGAGTAAAGCTACCCATGGCGCCAGCCTGCGCTTTCGTTTGATGCCGCTGTATCGCCTCGGTGGCTGGGGGGCGGCGGCGGCGATGATCGCGATCTGCGGCCTGGTCTCGATTCAGGTGCTGTTTCGCCTGCTCGATGCCATCCTGGTGATGTTCGGCGGCGCGCGACTGGGACTCGAGATTGGCGGGGTGTCCGAACTGGCCGCTTATCTGCTGGTAGGCGCCTCCTTTCTCGGTACGGCATACACCTTCACTCGCCATGCTCACATACGCATGTCGCTGCTGATTCAGCGCCTGCCCGTGCGCATCCGGGTGTTCGTCGAGACCTGGTGTCTTGGGGTCGCACTGGCCCTGAACCTGCTGCTGTGCTGGTCGCTATGGGGGCTGATGCAGGAAAGCCTGTCATACAACGACGTTTCCTCCGGCATGTTGGCCATTCCGCTGTGGATACCTCAGCTGACGCTGCTGGTGGGCATGTCGCTGATGAGCCTGGCACTGCTGGAAGCGCTATGGGCGACCGCTTACACGGCTTTTACCGCGCCGTCGCACTATCAGCCACCCGACGAGGACATGAAGACCGAATAAGCGGGCAGCCAACCGTTATTGCCAGCCCACGGCAGCGCAGAGTCATGCTTCGACGCTGCGCCGTCATCTCAGACAATCGGGATCAGAGGAACCGCCGTGCTCATCATCAGCCTCGTTACCCTGCTGGCTCTGGCCGTACTGCTTGGCAGCGGCGTGTGGATCGCCTACGCCCTGCTGGGCACCGGCTGGGTCGTACTCACACAGTTCTTTCCGCTGCCGGCCGGCCCGGTGCTCGCCTCGGACTTCTGGGGTGCCAGCTACGGCTGGGATCTCACCGCCCTGCCGATGTTTATCTGGATGGGTGAAGTGCTGTTCCGCTCGGGGCTGGCCAACAATATGTTTCAGGCGCTGTCGCCGTGGCTCGGGCGCATTCCCGGGCGTCTGCTGCACTCCAACATCATCGGCAGCGGGCTGTTCGCCGCGGTCTGCGGCTCCTCCGCCGCCACCTGTGCCACGGTGGGCAAGATGACCCTGCCGGAGCTGAAAAAACGCGGCTACGACGACAACCTCGCCATCGGCACCCTGGCCAGCGCCTCGACGCTGGGCCTGCTGATCCCGCCGTCGATCATGATGATCGTCTACGGGGTGGTCACCGAGCAGTCGATCTCGCGGCTGTTCATTGCCGGCGTCGGCCCCGGCATCCTGCTGCTGGGCATGTTCATGGCCTACGTGATCGGCTGGTCGCTGCTGGTGGGCAACCGCCGCGGCGGCAGCGGGCAGCAGGAGCCTCGCTTACCGCTGATACAAAAGCTGCGCGGCAGCCTGCAGCTGATTCCGCTGCTGGCGCTGATCGGCGGCATTCTTGGCAGTATCTATGGCGGGCTGGCCTCGCCCACCGAGGCGGCCGCCTCCGGCGTGTTGCTGTCGATGCTGATCGCCCGGATCAACGGCCACTTCAACCTGGCGATTTTCAAGGAAGCCCTGTTCGCCGCGGTGCGCACCTCGTGCATGATCGCCTTCATCATCGCCGGGGCATCGTTTCTGTCATCGGCCATGAGCTTCACACGGCTGCCCATGGACCTGGCCACCGAGATCGGTGCCATGGGGCTGTCTCCGGCCTGGCTGCTGGTCGTGCTGACCCTGTTCCTGCTGGTACTGGGCTGCTTTCTGGACGGCATCTCGCTGATCCTGCTGGTTACCTCGATCATCATGCCGGTGATCGAGGCCGCCGGCATCGACCTGATCTGGTTCGGCATCTATCTGGTGATCGTGGTGGAGATGTCGCAGATCACCCCGCCGGTGGGCTTCAACCTGTTCGTGATCCAGAGCCTCACCGGGCGCGACATCATGGCGATCACCCGCGCCACGACGCCCTTCTTCCTGCTGATGGTCGCAGCCATCGTGCTGATCTCGATATTTCCCGGCATCGCCACCTACCTGCCGCGTATCATGAGCGGTTAAAGACTACGCCTCGACGACAATGTCCTTATCGGTCAGCTCACCGGTCTGCACCCGCCACTGGGCGGCGTAATGACCGTCATGCGCCAGCAGCTCATGATGGGTGCCGCTCTCGGCCACCTTGCCCCGATGGATCACCACGATCTGATCGGCGTGGACGATGGTCGAGAGCCGGTGGGCAATCATGATCACGGTGCGCCCATGGCCGATCTTGAGCAGTGAACGCTGAATGGCGGCCTCGGTCTCGTTGTCCACCGCGCTGGTGGCCTCATCGAGCACCAGTACCGGCGGGTTCTTGAGCAGCGCCCGGGCCAGCGACAGCCGCTGGCGCTGGCCGCCGGAAAGACGCACGCCGCGCTCGCCTACCGCGGTATCCAGCCCCTCGGGCAGTTCTTGAATAAAGTCCCAGGCCTCGGCGGTGCGCGCCGCCTCGACCACGGTTTCATCATCGGCATCTGGCCTGGCATAGGCGATGTTGTCACGCACCGTGCCTTCGAACAGATAGACGTCCTGACTGACCAGCCCGATGGCACCGCGCAGCGACGCCAGCGATACCGACGCCACCGGCTGGCCGTCGATCAGCACTCGCCCCGCCGAGGGATCATAAAAACGCAGCAGCAGCTTGATCAGCGTCGACTTGCCTGAGCCAGTCGCCCCGACCAGCGCCAGCGTATGGCCCGCGGGCACGTGGATATCAATACCCTCGACGCCGGCTCCGCCCGCGCCGTAGCGGAAACTGATGCCTTCGAAACTGACTTCGCCGCGTACCGGCGTCGACAGCTCCCTGTCAGCGCTGTCGCGCACGCCAATCGGCGTGCTCAGCAGGTCGAGAATGCGTCGGGTACTGGCCATGGCGCGCTCGAACAGATCAATGACCTGAGCAAGCCCGGTCAGCGGCCACAGCAGCCGCTGAGTAAGAAATACCAGCACGCCATAGGCGCCAACATTGAGCTCGCCTCGCAGGGCCATCATCCCGCCCACCATGAAGGTGGCCAGAAAGCCGGCCAGGATCGCCATGCGAATCACCGGGATGAAGGCCGAACTGATGCGAATCGCCCGGCGATTGGCCTCGACGTAGGCTTCGCTTGCCGCGCGCAGCCGTTCGGCCTCTCTCGCCTCGGCGGTGAAGCTCTTGATGGTGGCGATGCCGGCCAGGTTGTTGGACAGCCGACCGGCCAGCTCACCGACCCGCTCACGCACCTCGGCGTACAGCGGGCCGGCCTTGCGCTGGAAGAAGAACGCTCCCCAGATGATCAGCGGAATCGGTGTGAAGGCCAGCAGCGCGATCAGCGGCGAGAGCACGAAAAACACCGCGCCCACCGCCACCACGGTCACGCCGACCTGAATCATCGAGTTGGCGCCGCCGTCGAGGAAGCGTTCGAGCTGGTTGACGTCGTCGTTCATGGTCGCCACCAGCTGGCCGGAGCTTTTCGACTCGAAGAAGCTCATGTCCAGGCGCTGCACGTGCTCGTAGGCGTCCTGGCGCAGCTCGGCCTGCAGCCTCTGGGCCAGGTTGCGCCACAGAATCTGATAGAGGTACTCGAACAGCGACTCGCCGGCCCAGATCACGAAGGTCAGCACCCCAAGAATGACGATCTGTTCCCTGGCCGAGGTGAAGCCGAGCCCGGCAACGAAGCTGTCCTCCTGATTGACCACCACGTCGATCGCCACGCCAATCAGGATTTCGGGAGCGATATCGAACAGCTTGTTGATGATCGAGCAGCAGGTAGCGGCAACGATGTGCCGACGATGCCCGCGGGCATAGCGCAACAGGCGCCCCAACGCCTGGAAGCTTCTGGTATTCGACATGGCGACTCCGAGTCTTGAGGGCGACGAGCGAGGCAACAAACACCGCCCCGGCGACAGGGTCGCTGCCTTGAACCGTCAGGGGCTAGCGGGTCGGCTCAAGAATCTCACGAGCCAGTTCACGTCCGCTATCGGTGAGCTCCAGCGCCTCGCCGTGGCGAACGATCAGCCGGTCTCGACAGCTGCGCTCCACCACGCGGCGCGCTCGGGCGTCGTCCCACAGCAGGTGCTCGCGCAGCGCATGGGTGACGTTTTCCACCGCCTGGCGAGGCTCATCCTCGTGGTTATAGAGATGTACCGCCAGGGTGCGGACTTCGTTGAGCCTGCGCTGACCGCGGCGCCTCAGCCACTGGGCGACCAGCCCATGGCGCGGTCCCAGCAGAAACGCCAGGGCCAGCAGCATGCCGGTCATCACCGCCATCATCCCGCCGATGGACACGTCCCAGGCCACCGCCAGATAGTAGCCGGAGACGCTGGCGATGACCGACACCAGGGCACCCAGCACGAAGATCAGCCACAGCCGGTCGGTGAGCAGATAAGCGGTGGATGGCGGCACGATGACGAAGGCCACGAACAGCACCGCCCCCACGGCGTCGAAGGCCGCCACGGCGGTGCCGCTGGTGAGCAGCAGCAGCACGTAGAACAGCACGCCCGGCGCCAGCCCCAGCGCCTTGGCCAGCGCCTCATCGAAGGTAGCGAGCTTGAGTTCCTTGTAGAACAGCGTGATGAACACCAGGTTGATCAGGGTCATCGCGCCCATCGTCAACAGCGACTGGGGCACGCGGTAATCACCCAGGGTGACGGTATCGAGCCACACGAAGCCGATCTCGCCCAGCAGCACCGTATGGGTGTCGATGTGCACGTCGCGGGCGTAGAGATTGAGCAGCAGCACGCCCAGCGAGAACAGCACCGGAAACACCAGCCCGATGGCGGCGTCTTTCTTGACGCGGCGCGTGCGCACCAGCAGCTCGGTGAGAAACACCGTCAACACTCCGGTCAGGGCGGCACCGACAATCTGAACCGGGCCGCTCTGCTGGTGGGTCAGCAGCCACACCACCACGATGCCGAACACGATGGAGTGGCCGATGGCGTCCGACAGCATGCTGGTGCCGCGCAGCACCAGCAGCGTGCCGACCAGGCTGGAGGCGGTGCCCACCAGGGCACCAACCAGCATGATCATCAGCGCGGGATTGTTGAAAAAGTCCGTAAGCATCAGCGCCCCTCCCGTCCGAGCGCATCGAGAATGCGTTCGGCTTCGCGGATGCCCGCCGGGGTCAGCACCCAGCGATGCGAGGGGCCCGGCTCATCGGCGGTGGCCGCGCGCCACTCGACCTGGCCGCGGGCCTGCAGCTTGCGCAGCGCGTCACGCGTCCGCAGGCCATGATAGGTATCCAGCATGCCCTGCTCCGAGGGATAGTCCGGGTCGGCGTGATGCGCCGCCAGCCGATAGAGCGTGGTCAGCACCTGCTGATAGCGCAGCCGGCGTCGCCCGCGCCACAGCCCTACCGCTTCCCAAAGCATGCCGCGACGCGGCGCCAGCGCCAACGACACCGCCACCACTGCCGAAACGCTGAGGATGATCAGTGGCCCGGTGGCCAGCCCCGGCCTCAAGGCGCTGAGCACCGCGCCGCTGATGCCGCCGGCCACGCCAATCGCGGCGGACAGCAGCACCATGGTTTCCAGGCGTCGCGTCCACTGACGGGCTGCCACCGCAGGCGCGATCACCATGGCCGCCATCAGCACCACGCCCACCATCTGCAGTCCGACCACCACGGCCAGCGCAATCATCACCGTCAGCGCCACTTCAAGCCACAGCACCGGAAAGCCCAGCGAACCGGCAAACTCCGGGTCAAAGCTGACCAGCTTGAACTCTTTCCACAGTGTCGCGACCAGACCAAGAGCCACCACGGTAATGCCCCCCATCAGCCACAGGTCCGAGCGCAGAATGGCCGCCGCCTGGCCGAACAGGAACGCGTCGAGGCCGCCTTGGGCGGCGTTATTCTTGCCCTGGATATAGGTCAGCAATACCACACCGAAAGCAAAGAACACGCTCAGCGCGATACCCAGGGCAGCATCGGTCTTGAGACGGCTCATGCGGGTCAGCAGCAGGATGACCAGTGCCGCCAGGGTGCCGGTGAACAGCGCTCCGCCCATGATGATGCCGATATCCCGGGTGCCGGCAATCAGGAAGCCCAAGCATACGCCGGGCAGCGCGGCGTGGGACATGGTGTCGCCCAGCAGGCTTTGCTGGCGCAGCACGGCGAAGCAGCCCAGCACGCCGCTGACCAGCCCCAGCAGCACCGCCCCGATAATCACGCTCTGCAGGGTGTAGTCCGTCAGCAGTGCCACAGCATTTTCCATCATGTGCCGGACGCCTCCTCGGCGGCATCGGCCAGAAAGCTGGTTTCGTCGAGCAGCGCGATCTGACCGCCGTAGGCGCGGCGCAGGTTATCGGCGGTATACACCTGGGACACCGGCCCCTGGGCGATGACCCGCACGTTGAGAATCAGCAGCCAGTCGAAGTAGCTGCGCACCGTCTGCAGGTCGTGATGAACGACGATCACCGTCTTGCCGTCGTCGCGCAGGCGACGCAGGATATCGACGATGGCGCGCTCGGTGGTGGCATCGACCCCGGCCATGGGCTCATCGAGAAAGTACACGTCGGCCTGCTGCACCAGCGCCCGGGCCAGGAACACCCGCTGCTGCTGCCCCCCCGACAGCTCGCTGATCTGGCGCTTGCTGAGGTGGTCCATGCCGACCATTTCCAGCGCCGCCATGGCCTCGTTTCGCTCGCGGCGGCCCGGGCGACGCAGCCAGCCCAGCCGACCATAGAGCCCCATGGTGACCACATCCAGGGCGGTGGTGGGAAAGTCCCAGTCGACGCTGGAGCGCTGGGGCACGTAGCCCACGCGGCGACGGTGGTCCTTGTAGGGTCGACCGAACAGCGTGACGTGGCCCGCCATCGACGGCACCAGGCCCAGCACGCTCTTGATCAGGGTGCTCTTGCCGGCACCGTTGGGGCCGACAATGGCTGCCATCACGCCGGGCGGGACGTCGAAGTCGATATCCCACAGCACCGGCTTGCTGTGATAGCTGACGGTCAGATCCTCAACGTGGAGTGCCAGATACGGCTCATGGAGCGGCATCGTCATGGGTCGTTCCTCTTGTGATCATCAACCATGGCAGGAAAACCTGGCCTTGAACGCTGGTCTCACGGGCTATTCATTAACCTGCCAGCGCTCCGCCCAGTCTTCCAGTGCCTCGGGGAGCGGCAAGACCTCGCCATCCAGCGCCTCGACGATATGGCGGGTGTTGGCGTACAGCATGCCCAGATAGGTGCCATCGGCAGTGCCTGCCTCGCCCATGGCGTCGGAGTACAGCTGACCGCCGATGCTCACCTCCTGGCCACGGCGCGCCGCGGCGTCGATGACCGCCTGCACGGTGCGTGGATTGATGGTGCTTTCGATGAATATCGCCGGCACGCCGCGCTCCACGACCACATCGGTCATCGCCCGGATATCCGCCACGCCGGTTTCGGTTTCGGTGCTGACCCCCTGGATGCCGGCCACCTCGATACCATAGGCGCGGCCATAGTAGTTGAAGGCATCGTGAGCGGTCACCAGAATACGCTGCGCCTCGGGAATGGTGGCAATGCTGGCCTTGATCCACTCGTCCAGCGCGGCCATCTCGTCGGCATAGCTGTCGGCGTTGTCGGCGATATCGGCGGCACACTCGGGACGCGCATCGCTCAGCGTGGTGACGATGGCCGGCAGAATACGCGACCACAGCGACACATCCATCCACAGGTGCGGGTCGACGCTATAGGCGCCGCCCTGCACGTGGATCAGCTGGTCCTCGTCGATGCCGGCCTCGGACACCGACACGGTCGGCCGGGTCTCGGACAGATGCGCCAGCACCTCGCCCAGCTGACCTTCAAGAGAATACCCGGCGTAGAGAATCACCTCGGCTTTCTGAAAAGTCGCCACGTCACGAGCACTGGCCCGATAAAGGTGAGGGTCGACGCCTGGTCCCATCAGCGTGGTCACCGCCACGCACTCTCCGCCAAGGCGCTCGGCCACTTGGCCTATCATGCCAATGGTCGCTACCGCGCGCAGCGGTTCATCTGACTGTGCCTGCAGCGGACCGGCCAGCATGCTAGCCGCCACCACACCTGACATCGCCAAGGCTTTCATCCCACGCCTGATTTGCATCGTGCCACTCCCAAAAAATGATCCCTGTACGCAGGGCCATGAGCGCCTGACAAAAGACCGACAAGCCTGTCGAAGTAACATTTTATTACTTAATGCGCGGAACCCCGCCGTGTATTAGACACTCCAGTAGACAGGCCCAATGATGGCGCCGAGAACGCATCACTGCAAAAGGAGAGCTGCAATGGTACTGCACAAATCTCACGACAAGACCCTCGACAAGAGCCTGCTCGCCACTTTTTCTGCTGCCCTGCTGGCCGGCGGCATGGCACTTGCCACAGCGGCTCAGGCAGCCCCTCAGGGCCTGTACTCGGCTGACGAGCTGCTGGATGCCGATGTCTATACCAGCAGCAATGCTTCCGAGTCGATCGGTGAAGTCGAGGACATTCTGCTCGACGATGACATGCGAGTACATGCTCTGGTCATCGAGACTGGCAACCTGCTCGACATGGGTGAAAAGCAATACGTGATTGAGGCCGGTAACTTCAGCGTCGAAACCCTCAACGACGACAGCCTCGATCAGCTGGAATATCGGGTCATGGTCAACCTCAGTGAACAGGGCATCACCGAGCAGCCGGCCTATACCGATAACTGGTGGAACGAGACCAAGCAAAGCGCGCGGGAAGCCTGGACCGAGACCAAGGAAGGCGCCTCAAGCGCTTGGGAAAAGACCAAGGAAGGCACCGCCGATATGCTGGACCGCGCCGAAGAGGCGCTCAGGTCCCCTGATGACGAAACTCCCGCGCAGTAGATCCAATCCTGAATTCGCCTGAGTTCGATCCAAAACGGCCATGCCGGGGATGCCCGGCATGGCCGCTTTTTCATGCAAAGCCCCGTATCAGTGAATGCTCATGCCACTCAAGGCCCGGGCCAACTCGATCATTGGCGCGGGATAGAGCCCCAGCAGGATCACCAGCGCTGCCACGCCAAGCACCACCAGCCCCCCGGCGCGAACGCCCCAGTCGTGTGAGGCGTCGCGACGCTGCATGCCCGGCTCGGCCAGGAACAGCGTGACCGTGACCCTCAGGTAGTAGTAGAGCCCGATGGCGCTGCCAAGGATGATGCCGCCCACCAGCCACCAGCGCTGGGCATCGACCCCCAGGGCGATGAGATAGAACTTGCCGATGAAGCCGACCGTGGCGGGAATGCCGGCCAGCGACAGCATGGCCACGGTGAGCACCGCGGTCAGGTAAGGACGCCGCCAGAACAGGCCGCGATAGTAGTGCAGCGCCGCTGCGTCTTCGCCACTGGCGGAGCTCGAGACCAGAATGACCACGCCAAACGCCGCCAGTGTGCTCAACACGTAGGTGATCAAGTAGACCCCCCCGGTCTCTGCCGCCAGGCCGTCTGCCACCACCAGCACGATCAGCAGATAGCCGAAGTGGGCAATCGACGAATAACCAAGGATGCGCTTGAGGTTGGACTGGGTCAGGGCCAGCAGGTTGCCCACCAGCATGCTGGCGAGTGCCAGGCCGGTGAGCACCCCGCGCAGCCAGTCGCCCTGAAAAGCCGGCACCGACAGCATCAGGCGCAGCAGCAGCGCGAACACCGCCACCTTGCTGGCGGTGGCCAGGAAGGTGGCCGCCGGCCCCGGACCACCTTCGTAGACGTCCGGGGTCCACAGATGAAGCGGCACCACCGACAGCTTGAAGCCCAGCCCCACCAGCATCAGGCCAACGCCCGCCAGGCCCCAGATACCGGCGCTCTGATTCAGGCTGGCCATCAACGCATCAAGCGCAAGCTCGCCGGTCTGGGCATAGAGCAGCGCCATGCCGAACAGCAGAAAGGCGCTGGCCGCGGCAGACAAGATCAGGTACTTGATGCCGGCTTCCAGGGAGCGCTGCTCATGAAAGGCGTAGGCCAGCATGCCATAGAGCGGCATGGACAAGAGCTCCAGACCGATGAACAGGCTGGCCAAGTGCCGGCTTGCCGCCAGCGCCAGCCCCCCCGCCGCCGCACACAGCAGCAGCACATAGAATTCCTCGCGGGCACCGTGAAAAGGCTCGAGGTAGGCATGAGACAGAATCGCACAGGCCAGCGTCGAGGCTAGAATCAACAGCCCGGCCAATAGCGCGAGGCCATCGAAAGCAAGCAGCGGCGTGTGTACGGGAATCACCCGCCAGGAGAAAGCCTGAGCGATCAGGGCCAGCACCAGGCCCAGCACGCTGACGGCGACCGTCACGGCGTGCTCGCGGCGCCAGGCGATACCGAGCATCACCGCGACCGCCGTCGCGGCCACCAGTATCATGGGCAGGTAGGCGATGAAAGCAGCAAAGGGCATCAGCGGGCCTCCGGCATCAGCGTGATGGCCGCACCCGGCCCGGTTGTCGTTCCTGATACTGCGGCTTCTGGCACTGCGGCCCCTGGCACCGCGATTTCCCGCAAAGCCGCTCCCGAGGTCTCGAACAGCCGATGCACCTCGCCCATCGTGGCCGCGGTGGTATCAAGCAGCGGCTGCGGGTAGATGCCGAGCCATATCAGCAGCGCGACGATGCTCAGCATCATGGCAAATTCGCGGGCATCAAGCCCCGACAACGGCGTTTCGCTGCGCGGCGGGCCATAGTGCACCTTCTGCATCAGGATCAGCGAATAGATCGCCGCCAGCACCAGACCAAAGCTGGCGATCACCACCACCCAAGGGGCCGTGGGAAAGGTGCCGAACAGCACCATGAACTCACCGACGAAGTTGGCCGTGATGGGTATGCCAAGCGAGGCGGCAATAAAGAACAGCCAGAACCCCGGCAGACTGCCCAGCCGCCCCCACAGGCCGCCCATCCTGGCAAATTCCCGAGTGTGCAGCCGCTCGTAAAGCTGTCCGCTGAGGATGAACAGCCCCGCTGCGGAAAAGGCGTGGGCCAGCATCAGTACTACCACGCCCTGCAGGGCCAGCGGCGAGCCGGAATAGATGCCGATCAGCACGAAGCCCATGTGGGCGATACTGGTATAGGCGATGAAGCGCTTCACATTCTGCTGCCCGCAGGCCAGCAGCGCACCGTAGTAGATACCCAGCAGCCCGAGACCCATGGCAACGGGTGCGAACGCCTGGGAAGCCTCCGGAAACAGCGGCAAGGCGAAGCGCATCATGCCGTAGGCGGCGGTCTTGAGCAGGATTCCTGCCAGGTCCACGCTGCCGGCGGTGGGCGCCTGAGCATGGGCATCCGGCAGCCAGCCGTGCAGCGGCACCACCGGCAGCTTGACGGCGAAGGCGATAAAGAAACCCAGCATCAGCCACCGGGAAAGCGTCGGCGACAGCGTCGTCTCCAGCAGCACCTGATAGCTGAACGAGTACTCGCCGGTGCTGGCGTAGTGGGCGAACACCAGCCCCAGGATGGAGACCAGCATCAGCAGCCCGCTGGCCTGGGTATAGATGAAGAACTTGGTGGCCGCGCCGATGCGGGTTCTGCCCTTGGAGCCGCTATGGCCCCACAGCGCGATCAGGAAGTACATCGGCACCAGCATCAGCTCCCAGAAGAAGAAGAACAGGAACAGGTCGATGGCCAGAAACACCCCGACAACGCCGGCAAGGATCCACAGCAGATTAAGGTGAAAGAAGCCGATCCGGCGCACGATTTCCTTCCACGAACACAGCACCGCCAGCACGCCGAGAAAGCCGGTCAGAACGATCAGCACCAGCGACAGGCCGTCCAGAGCCAGGTGAAAGTCGATGCCGAAACGCTCGATCCAGGCCACCCGATACTCCAGCGCCCACCGGGTCGCGGTGCCGTCCAGCGCCGGCAGCTGGAAGTCGAGCCGCGCCCACAGCCACAGCGAGATCACAAGCTCGATCAGCATGGTGGCAAGCGCGATCCAGCGCGTTGGCCTGTCGCCCAGGCGCTCCGCTTGCCAGCACAGGAGCCCTCCGATGAACGGGATAACGATCAGCCATACCAGTATCATGAGCGTTGCGTCTCCTTGTCCGGGCTTAACTCACCGCGGCTTCGCCTGCCGAGAATTGGAATCATCCCTGGAGCACCAGCGCGAGGCTCAGCAGAATCAGCGTGGCCCCCACCGCCATGGTGGCGGCATAGCCGCGCAGCTTGCCGGTCTGAGTGCGGGAAAGTCCGAAGTGCACGGCGCGCAGCGTCTGGGCAATCAGGCGGAAGAAGGCATCGAACCAGTCGTTCTGCAGCACACGCACCAGGCCGCGATAAGGCCGCACCAGCAGCCAGTCAAAAGCGATGTCGAAGCCCCAGGCCAAGTGCCACCAGGCCCACAGCCCGGCGCCAATGCCCTGCTGCGTGATGCGCGAAAGCCATTCGCGTTTGGCCACGAACAGCCAGGCCCCCAAGCCAAGGCCGATCAGCGCCGTGGCCGACGCGATCAGCTCAAGCGCAGTATGCCCGGCTTCGATGCCCTCGCCGGGCCCGGCGGGCAGCACCCCGGACAGCGGCGGCGTGATCCAGGCGCCCAGCGCGGTCGAAAGCAGCGCCAGGACGACCAGCGGCAGGCCGTGAGCCAGGCCTCGTCCGGCCTTGGCATGACGGGCACCGTCGCTTTTCATCTCGCCATGGAAGGTGCCGATGATCAGCCTCAGGGTGTACAGCGAGGTCAGAAAAGCGCCGACCAGGCCGGCGACCAGCAGGCCCTGCTGATCAGCGGCCAGGGCCTGCCACAGAATCTCGTCCTTGCTGTAGAAGCCCGCGGTGACCAGCGGCAGGGCCACCAGGGCCGCACCGCCGACGAGAAAGCCCAGGTAGGCCAGCGGCAGCTTGCGCCACAGCCCGCCCAGGCGACGCATGTCCTGCTCGTGATGACAGCTGATGATCACCGCCCCGGCGGACAGGAACAGCAGCGCCTTGAAAAAGGCATGGGTCATCAGGTGGAAAATGGCCGCATCGAAGGCGCCCACCCCCAGGGCCAGGAACATGTAGCCGATCTGACTCATGGTTGAATAGGCCAGCACCCGCTTGATGTCGGTCTGGGCCAGGGCGGCGAAGCCGGCCATCAGCAGCGTCAGGGCACCGATCAGGCCCGTCAGGTAAAGCGCCGTGGGCGCCAGCTCGAACACCCCGTGCATGCGTGCAATCAGATAGACCCCGGCGGTGACCATGGTGGCGGCGTGTATCAGCGCCGACACCGGCGTGGGGCCGGCCATGGCGTCGGCAAGCCAGGTATGCAGCGGCAGCTGGGCAGACTTGCCCATCGCTCCGCCCAGCAGCAGCAGTGCCGCAAGCTCTACCGTAGGATCACCGGCGCGCCACAGCTGCGGCGCCAGAGCAAGTATCTCGGCGATGTCCAGGGTGCCGAGTTTGGCGAACAGCAGGAACATGCCGATCGCCAGGAACACATCGCCGATGCGGGTGATGATGAAGGCCTTGAACCCCGCCCAGCCGTTGGCGCTGTCCCGGTAGTAGTAGCCGATCAGCAGGTAGCTGCACATGCCGACCCCTTCCCAGCCCAGAAACAGCAGCAGCAGATTGTCGCCCAGCACCAGCAGCACCATGCTGAACACGAACAGGTTCATGTAGGTGTAAAAGCGCGTGACGCCTTCATCGCCGCGCATGTACCAGGCGGCGAACAGGTGAATCAGAAAGCCCACGCCGGTGATGATGCCGAGCATGGTCAGCGACAGCCCGTCCAGGGCCAGCCCGACGCTGGGCTGGAAGTCCCCCACGGAAATCCAGGTCCACAGGGTGATGACCCGGCGCTGGGAGTCGTCAAGAAAGCCCAGTACCAGCAGCGCCGTGACCAGGGCGGCCAGCCCCACGCTGCCCACCCCCACCAGCGCACTGACGCGGTAGCCCAGCGTGCCTCGCGAAAAGGCCAGAATCAGCGTTCCCGCCAGAGGCAGCAGAAAGGTCAGCGGCAACAGCAGCGTCGTCGAAGGCAGTGATGTCAGCATGTCCACTATCCCCGCATCCTGCTGGCCGCATCGATATCCAGCGTCTTGAAGCGATGGTGCAGCTGAATCAGCAGCGCCAGACCGACGCTGGCCTCCGCCGCCGCCAGGGTGATCACCAGCAGATACATGGCCTGGCCTTCCGGCTGCTGCCAGCCCGCGCCGGCGACGATAAAGGCCAGTCCGGCGGCGTTGAGCATGATCTCAAGGCTCATCAGCACGAAGATCATGTTGCGTCGAAACATCAGCCCCGCCAGCCCCAGCGCGAACAGGATGGCCGCCAGCACCAGGCCGTGTTCCATGGGTACGCCGCTCATGGCGCCTCCTTGCCAGCTTCTGAGTAATGAGCATCAGCCCCTGGCTGGCGCCCCACATGGGAGGCCGTGACCAGCGCGGCCAGCAGCAGCAAGGCGCCCAGCTCCACCACCAGAAGCCAAGGGCCAAACAGAATCGTGCCGACCTGCTTGGCACTCAGCACATCGCCCTGCACCAGCATGCCCGCATCGCCGCGCCACAGCGTGCCGATCAGCGTCAGCAGCAAGACGGCCGCGAGCAGCGATGGCCCCAGCCAGGTACGCGGCTTGAGCCAGATACGCTCCTGGGCGACCGCCGCCTGGCCCAGATTGAGCATCATCACCACAAACACGAACAGCACCATGATCGCCCCCGCGTAGACGATGATCTCGAGCGCCCCGGCGAAGGGCGCCCCCAGGGCGAAGAACACCATGGCCACCGCCAGTAGCGACACCACCAGATACAGCACCCCATGCACCGGATTGGGGTTGCTGATCACGCCCAGCGTCGCCAGCACCGCGACCAGGCCGCTCAGATAAAACGCAAATTCCATGTGCCCTCCTTTACTTCCTTTCCAGCCAGACAGCGCCAGCGACGACGCCAGCAAGGCGCGTCAGGGAAGCAGCGTGGTGACCTTGATCGGCTCGGCCTCATCCTGCGCCTCGCCCTTGTTCTTGCCGGCGATAGCCAGGCCCGCCACCTTGTAGAAGTTGTAGTTGTGATCCTTGCCCGAGCCGTCGATCAGCAGGTCTTCCTTTTCGTATACCAGCTCCTGGCGGCGGTACTCGCTCATCTCGAAGTCCGGGGTCAGCTGAATCGCCGAGGTCGGGCAGGCCTCTTCACACATGCCGCAGAAAATGCAGCGCGAGAAGTTGATGCGAAAGAATTCCGGGTACCAGCGGCCGTCTTCCCTTTCACCCTTCTGCAGCGCGATACAGGCCACCGGGCAGGCAACGGCACACAGGTTGCAGGCCACGCAGCGCTCCTCGCCGTCCGGGTCCCGGGTCAGCACGATGCGCCCTCGATAGCGCGGCGACAGATAGACTTCTTCCTCGGGATAGTTGACGGTCTCGCGCTTGCGAAAGCCGTGCATGAAAATGATGCCCAGAGTGCGCAGTTGCGACCAGGTACCTTTCAAGAGCCCCTTGTACATGGCAGTTGCTCCTTGATTTGTCGGACAGTTTAGGCCGGCGGCACCAGCAGTATCACCGCGCCGGTCACCAGCAGATTGATCAGCGTCAGCGGCAGACACACGACCCAGCCAAAGGTCATCACCCGGTCATAGCGCGGCCGGGGCAGCGAGGCCCGTACCAGAATGAACAGCATCAAGAAGACGCTGGTCTTGAACACGAACCACACGATGGGCGGCAGCAGCGGCCCGTGCCAGCCGCCCAGGAACAGCGTCACCACCAGCGCCGAGATCAGCAGCATGCCGACGTATTCGCCGATGAAGAACATGCCGAACTTCATGGCGGAGTATTCGATGTGATAGCCGTCCGCCAGCTCCTGCTCCGCCTCGGGCTGGTCGAAGGGGTGACGGTGCACCACCGCGAAGCCGGCGATAAGAAAGTTACAGAAGCCCAGAAACTGGGGAACGATGTACCACAGACCCTGCTGGGCGTTGACGATCTCGCGCAGGTTGAAGGAGCCGGCCATGGCCACCACGCCCATCAGCGACAGGCCCATGAACACCTCATAGGAAATGGTCTGGGCCGACGAGCGCATGGCGCCGATCAGCGCGTACTTGTTGCTGCTGGACCAGCCCCCCAGCAGCACCGAATAGACGTTGATGCCGCCCATGGCCAGGAAGAACAGCAGGCCGATATTCCAGTCCGCCACGCCCCAGCCCGGGGTAATGGGGATGATCATGAACGACAGCAGCAGCGAGGCCATGGCGATCGCCGGCGCCAGCACGAAGATCGGCCGATCGGCAAAGGGCGGTATCCAGTCTTCCTTGAAGAAGATCTTGAGCATGTCGGCGACCAGCTGCAGCGAGCCGAAGGGGCCGACCCGGTTGGGACCGTAGCGGTCCTGCCACCAGCCCAGCAGGCGGCGCTCTACCACGGTGAGAACCGCCCCCACCAGCACCACCACCAGCAGAATGGCCAGCGCCTGCAGCATGGCCACGGCGATATCCACCAGCGCCGGCGTCAACCATTCAGGACGCCAGGCGCCAAAGGCTAACCAGCTCATTGGCGCATCTCCTTGTGGTCGGGACCCGAAACCTCAAGCCTTGCCCAGTCGCCGCTGCGAAACTCGCTGGAAACTCCCGCCGGCACACTGACGATGCCGCTCGGCAAGCGCTGATCGCAGCGCAGCGGCAGGGTCAGAGCAAAAGCCAGGCGCGCAGAGTCGGTGGTCAGCGTAAGCCATTCGCCCGGCTCAACGCCGAGGCGCGCCGCATCCTCGCTGGACAGACCAATGCAGGGGGCTTCTGCCCGCTCTTCCATGGGCGTAGAGCGAGCGGAGGTTTCCTCACCGCCAAACAGTCTCGGCAGCACCAGTAGCTGCCAGCGGTCCTGCTGCGGCGCAAAGGCCGCCGGAATCTCGCTGGCATACTGATAGCCGCCGGGCCGAGGCGCCACCAGGCGCACGCCGGGATCGCCGGCGCGCAGGTGTCCGCCCACCTCGTTGGTGAACTTGTTCCACGCCTGGGGCGAGTTCCAGCCCGGCGCCCAGGCGAAGGGAACCTCCTGGCGCGGCCGGTCGAAGCCGCTGTAGCCCTCCATGGAAAAGGCAAAGGGCGTATCGGGATCCTGGGGCATGCGCGGTTCGCTGACGCTGAGTCCAGCGCGCATCGAGGTGCGCCCGCTGTAGCGGTGCGGCGCCCGGGCCAGCTTGACGCCCTCGACCCGGTAGTCCGCCCCAGGGGCGGCAGCCACCATGCTCGCCAGCGCCGGATAGTCACTGGCACAGGCCTCAGTGGCCTCGTCCAGAGTGATGGTGCTGTCCGCATGCCGGTGCAGGCCGGCACGCAGCGCGTGTAGCCAGCGCCAGCTGTCGTGAATGCGGCTCTCGGGGCGCAAGTAACGAGGATCGAAGACCTGAAAGAAGCGCTGGGCGCGGCCTTCCAGATTGACCAGGGTGCCGTCCGCCTCGGCGAAGCTGGCCGCCGGCAGCCCCAGCAGCGCCTGCTGCCAGGTGCGGGTACGCTGATGATCCAGCACCACCAGCGCAGTCGCGGACGCAAGCGCCGCCGTGACGCGCGCCTCCGGCAGCCGGGCGTACAGGTCGTTTTCCAGCACCACCAGCGCATCCGCACGGCCTTCAACGATTTCGTCCAGCGCCCACTCCAGGGGCCGGCCGCCCAGCATGGCAAGCCCTGTGCTATTGGCTTCCCGGCGTACCAGCATCAGGCCCGCGCGCCTGGTGCGGCGCGACAGCGCCCGGGCGATGCTGCCCGCCGCGTCGAGCACCTGAGTGGACTCCAGCGAGCCGCCGCTGATCACCAGCGGCCGGTCTGCCGCCATCAGCCGCCTGGCAGTCGCCTGGGCCGCGGCCTCAAGCGACCTATCAAGACCAGGCACCGCCGGTGCGCTGTCATCGATGGCGTGGGCGATGGCGAAGCCCAGGCGGGCGATATCCGCCGGCGCCAGCTGCCAGCTGTCGGCGCTGATCTCGTCGAGTTCGGTGGCGGCGGGATAGGCGATAGTCAGCGGGTGGCGGCTGTCCTGGGCCAGGGTCTTGACGGCCTCGGCGTTCCAGGTGGGAATGCCGCGCGCCTCGGCCAGCTCATCACGAATCCTCAGCACCGCCTGGCGCACGCCCAGTGCCAGACGCGCGGCGCTGTGCAGCAGATCTTCGCCCAGCACCAGCACCGCGTCGTGAGACTCCACTTCGCGCAGGGTGGGAATCGGCAGACCGCAGGACGCTTCCAGCTCGGCCATGCGCTCGAGGCAGGCCTGCTCGGCGGCGGCTACGCCGCTGGAAAAGTTCTCGCGGCCAACCAGCTCGATCAGTTGGTGGTTGCTTTCCAGGCTGGCCCGGGGCGAGCCGATGCCGACCACTCGCCGGGCGCTGCGCAGCAGGTCCGCGCCTCGATCCAGCGCCGGATCCACGCTCAAGATGACAGGGTCATCCGCCTGCTCACTTCGCCACTCATTATTCCACTCACTTTTCCATTCCGGCTGGCGCGGCCGGTCGGCGCGGTTGACGTAGCCGTAGCCGAAACGCCCGCGATCGCACAGGAAGAAGCGGTTGAGCTCGCCGTGATAGCGGTTCTCGATGCGCCGAATCTCGCCGTAGCGCTCCCCCGGGCTGGTATTGCAGCCCATGGCACACTGATGGCACACGCTGGGCGCGAACTGCAGGTCCCACTTGCGGGTGTAATGGTCCGAGTGAGTCTGGTCGGTAAACACCCCGGTAGGGCAGACCTCGGTCAGGTTGCCGGAGAAGGGACTCTCGAGCACGCCCTCCTGATGGCGCCCGAAATACAGGTTGCTGTGCGAGCCGAACACGCCCAGGTCGGTGCCGCCGGCGTAGTCGTTGTAGAAGCGCACGCAGCGATAGCAGTTGATGCAGCGGTTCATCTCATGGGCGACAAAGGGCCCTAGATACTGGTTACGATGGGTGCGTTTGGTAAAGCGATAGCGCCGCCGGTCGTGGCCGGTCATCACCGTCACGTCCTGCAGATGGCAGTGGCCGCCCTCCTCGCACACCGGGCAGTCGTGGGGGTGATAGGTCATCAGCCACTCGACCACCTCGGCACGAAATACCCTGGCTTCCTCGTCGTCGATGGAGATCCAGCTGTCGTCCGCGGCCGGCGTCATGCACGACATCACGATCTTGCCCTGGGTATCGTCTGCATCCTTGTACTGCTTGACCGCGCACTGGCGGCAGGCGCCGATGCTGTCCATGGCCGGATGCCAGCAGAAGTAGGGAATATCCAGCCCCAGCGACAGGCAGGCGTGCAGCAGGTTGTCCGACCCGTCTACCTGATAGGCCTTGCCGTCCACGTGAATGGTTGCCATCAGCTCACCCCTTCCAGCGTCGGATGCGCGATACCGGCCTCGAACTCCGCCCGGAAATGCTTGAGCGCCGACTCCAGCGGCATCATCGCACCGGGCGCGTGGGCACAGAAGGTACGCGCCGGATTCAGCCCCAGGGTGTGCTGCTCGAGAATCTCGATGTCACCCGGCTCGCCCTCGCCACGCTCCAGCGCCTGGAGCAGCTTCACCGTCCACGGCAGGCCATCGCGGCAGGGCGTGCACCAGCCGCAGGACTCCCGGGCGAAGAACTGCTCCAGATTGCGCAACAGCGACACCAGGCTCTGGCGCTGGCTGACCACCGCGATCAGCCCGGTACCCAGGCGGCTGTCATGCTTGCCGATGGTATCGAAGTCCATGGGCAGCTCCAGATGTTCCGGCAGCAGAAAGCCGGTGCTGCCGCCGCCGGGCAGCCAGGTCTTGAGGGTATGGCCCTGGCGCATGCCGCCGGCGCGCTCGAGAATCTCCTGGCCGCTGGTGCCGATGGGCAGCTCCCACAGCCCCGGTCGTTCGACCAGCCCGGACACCCCGTACAGCTTGGTGCCGCCGTCCTCGCTGAGCCCGCCGGAGAGCCCCTGATACCAGTCGGCGCCGTGCTGCATGACGCCCGGTGCGTTGCACAGGGTCTCCACATTGTTGACCACCGTAGGCTTGCCCCAGGCGCCGGACTGGCCGGGAAACGGCGGCTTGGCCCGGGGATTGGCGCGCTTGCCTTCCAGGGAGTTGATCAGCGCGGTTTCCTCGCCGCAGATATAGCGCCCGGCGCCGGTATGCAGGGCGATATCAAAGTCGAAGCCGCTGCCGGCGATGTCGTCGCCCAGCAGCCCCGCACGCTGGGCCTCTTCGATGGCCACGGCCACGGAGCGCGCCGCTTCGACATATTCACCGCGCAAGAAGATGTAGCCGTATCTGGAGCGGTTGGCGTAGCCGGCGATGATCATGCCTTCGATCAGCAGGTGCGGCTCCTGCTCCAGCAGCAGGCGATCCTTGAAGGTGCCCGGCTCCATCTCGTCGGCGTTGCAGATCAGATAGCCGCGCGGCAGATGATCTCCCACCTGGGTCAGGCTCCACTTGACCCCGGCGGAGAAGCCGCCGCCGCCCCGGCCGCGCACATTGGCCTCTTTCATGGTGTCTATCACGTCGCTCGGCGCGCATTTCTCAAGGGTGTGAATTGCCGCCTGATAGCCGTCTTTTTCCCGGTATTCGTCGAGCCCGATACGGGCACCGTCCTCGCGCATCCGCCAGGTCAGTGGATGAGTGTCTTTATGGCGTTCATCGACGCCCTGGCGCAGCTGGCAGCGATAGCGCAGCCGGGAATCCTTGAGTACCGCACTCATAGATAGCCCTCCAGAAGCTCGCCCAGATCCTCCGGCGCGATGGGGCCGAAGGTATCGTCGTCGATCATCAGCGCTGGGCCGCGATCGCAGGCGCCCAGGCAGCACACCGGCAGCAGGGTGAAACGCCCGTCTTCGGTGGTCTGGCCGAAGCGAATGCCGAGCCGCTGGCTCAGGGCGTCGCTGAGCTGCTCATAGCCGGTCAAAAAACACGAGCTGCTGTCGCACAGCAGGATCACATGGCGCCCCACCGGCTGGCGAAAGATCAGGCTATAGAAGGTTGATACGCCCTCCACTGCCCCCGCACCGATACCCAGGGTGTCGGCAATGGCGACAATGGCTCCATCCGGCACCCAGCCGTGGCGCTTCTGCACGATCTTCAGCGCTTCGATGCAGGCCGCCTGAGGCTGCTCGTAATGATCGCGCACCTCGAGCATGGCGCGGCGGTCGTCGTCATGCAGCACGAAACCGTCGCCATCGGTGGCGATGGGTGGGCTAGCAGCGGAGTAGTAGCGAGCGTCAGACATAGTCAGCGGTCCACGTCGGCCATGACGAAATCGATGCTGCCCAGGTGCGCGATCAAGTCCGGCACGAAGCCGCCGCGCATCAGCTCGGGAATCTGCTGCAGGTGCGGAAAGCTCGGCGTGCGGATGCGCGTGCGGTAGCTCATGGTGCTGCCGTCGCTGGTCAGGTAGTAGCTGTTGATGCCCTTGGTCGCCTCGATCATCTGCAGCGACTCGTTGGCGGGCAGTACCGGCCCCCAGGACACCTGCAAGAAGTGGGTAATCAGGGTTTCGATGTGCTCCAGCATGCGTTCCCGGGGCGGTGGCGTGGTCAGCGGATGGTCGGCCTTGTAGTCCCCCGCCGGCATGTGGTCGATGCACTGCTGCAGGATTCGCACGCTCTGGCGCATCTCCTCGATGCGCAGCTGACCGCGATCGAAGGCGTCGCCGTTGTGAGCCAGCGGTATCTCGAAGTCGAAGTTTTCGTAGCCCGAATAGGGGCGCTGCTTGCGCAGGTCGAAGTCGCAGCCGGTGGCGCGCAGATTGGGACCGGTGACGCCCCAGGCCAGGGCGTTGGCGGTATCGAAGGCGGCGATGTGTTTGGTACGATCGCGAACCAGGTCGTTTTCCATCATCGCCCGCTCGTATTCCCTGAGCCGGGCAGGCATCCAGTCGACGAAGCCCTGCATGAGCCTGTCCCAGCCCTTGGGCAGATCCTGCATGGTGCCGCCGATGCGATACCAGGCCGGATGCATGCGAAAGCCGGTGATCGCCTCGATCACCTCGTAGCCCTTCTGGCGGTCGGTAAAGGTATAGAACACCGGCGACATGGCGCCTAGATCCTGCAGATAGGTGCCCAGAAACAGCAGGTGGCTGGTGATGCGAAACAGCTCCGCCATCATCACGCGAATGGTCTGGGCGCGCTCGGTCACCTTGATGCCGGCGAGTTTCTCCACCGCCAGCACGTAGGGCAGATTGTTCATCACCCCGCCCACGTAGTCGATGCGATCGGTATAGGGGATGAAGCTGTGCCAGGACTGGCGCTCGGCCATCTTTTCCGCGCCGCGGTGGTGGTAGCCGATATCAGGCACGCAGTCGATGATCTCTTCGCCGTCGAGCTGCAACACGATGCGAAAGGCGCCGTGAGCGGAGGGATGGTTAGGCCCCAGATTGAGAAACATGAACTCGGTAGTGTCACTGCGGCGCCGCATGCCCCACTCTTCGGGCACGAACTGCATCGCCTGTTGCTCCCTTTCCTGGCCTTCAACCGTCAGGGTGTAGGGGTCGAACTCGGTGGCTCGGGCGTGATGATCCTTGCGCAGCGGATGGCCCTGCCAGGTGGGCGGCATCAGAATGCGATACAGGTTCGGATGCCCCTCGAAGCGAATGCCGAACATGTCCCAGACTTCGCGCTCGTACCAGTTGGCGTTGGGATAGACCGCAATCACCGTGGGCAGCGACAGATCCTGCTCGGCGAGCGCCACCTTGAGCATGATGTCGCGATTCCCCGAGACGGACAGCAGCTGATAGAACACCGTGAAGTCCGCCTCCGGCAGGCCGTGGCGATGGCTGCGCAGCCGCTCGTCGATGGCCGACAGATCAAACAGCATCTCGAACGGCTCGGACAGCCGACGCAGCGTCGCCAGCACTTCGACCAAGGCGTCACGTTTCACCCACAGCACCGGCATGCCGGTCAGGGTGGCCTGCTCATGCCGCACCTGATCGCCGAAACGCTCGCGCAGCAGCGCCACGAGTGAGCCCGCCCGGTGATCGGGCACGGCTGTCGCGCTGATGTCGGGGTTGTTAGCGCTATCGACGCTCGTCCTGACGCTCATACTGATCGTGTCCCTCTCGCCCTGAAGTGCAATTTGGCAACGAATGAAACATCAGATGCTGTCCGGCGTGCGCAGCTCAGTTGCCTGGATGCGCCGGTCGCGGTGCTTCTCGCGCTGGGACGGCATCTCGGCGCGATACACGCCCTGATCGCCCACCACCCAGGACAGCGGACGGCGCTCCTCCTGAATCGAGTCCTGCAGCAGCTGCAGCCCCTGCAGGAAAGCCTCGGGCCGCGGCGGGCAGCCGGGCACGTAAACATCCACCGGCAGGAACTTGTCGACCCCCTGCACCACCGAATAGATGTCGTACATGCCGCCGGAGTTGGCGCAGGAGCCCATGGAAATCACCCACTTGGGTTCGAGCATCTGATCGTAGAGCTGCTGAATGACCGGCGCCATCTTCACGAAACAGGTGCCGGCAATGACCATGAAGTCCGCCTGGCGCGGAGAGGCGCGGATGACTTCGGCACCGAAGCGGGCGATATCGTGGGGAGCGGTGAATGCCGTGGTCATCTCCACATAGCAGCAGGACAGCCCGAAGTTATACGGCCACAGGGAGTTCTTGCGCCCCCAGTTGACCGCCGAGTGGAGCACCTCTTCGAGCTTGCCGGTGAACACGCTGCGATGCACCTGCTGCCGCATCGGGTCCTCGACGCGCTGACGCTTTTCCAAGGGATAGCGTGCGTTTTCCTCCGCCAGCGTGTCCTCGACCCGGGTAAGGGTGTATGCCATGAGGTGCCTCCAAGCTGATAACTAACGATGATTGCCAGTGAATGCTTCATCGCGGACCTGGCAGCGGCTTGCCGCCCTTGCTGTTTTTGCCGCTGGGCGACACGCCTTCTCGGTGCAGCCGGTCGCTGCCTTGAGGCGCCCAGTCCAGCGCACCGACGCGGCGGTCATAAACCAGCCCGGCGAGCAGAATGAAAATGAACACCGCCGCCCCCCAGAAGCCGCTCCAACCCACCTCGCGCACCGACACGGCCCAGGCGAACAGGAATACGGCTTCGATATCGAAGATCACGAAGAGCATCGCGACCAGATAGAACTGAATGGAAAAACGCTGGCGCGCACTGCCTGCACCGATGATGCCGCTTTCGAAGGGAATGTTTTTACTGCGGCCCTGGCTGCGCCCGCCGAGCAGCGCGGACACGCCAATCATGAAGGCGCACAGTCCGATGACGGCCAGGATGAAAAACCCAATGGCCCAGTACTCAGCAATCAAGGTTGTCGCATCCTGTCGCATGGCTGTCCCGATAGTGATTCCTGAGCATATCGTCTCGTGGAAATTCGCAATCACCAGCATGAGTTGCTAGTTAGTCGCCTATCATCTGCACTCTCAAAGCGTAGAAGACATTTGGAGTTTTGCCAGAGGCCCTCATCGTCGCTGCCGTCTTGACAAGCTGATCTTCCCTTGGCCCGACCCACCACCCGGCACTACAGCCGTAATGGTTCCAACTACAGTACTAGGCAACTGTGGTGTCCAACGGCACGGCACGAATCAGCGTCGGATCGTCGGCATGCTCCAGCAACATTCGGCGCACGCGCTCCTGCCAGAAGTACGCGAACTCGGTCAGTTGCTCAGGGGTCGCTTGGTTGTGCAGGATCGCCTGCAGGCGTTCACGCTGGGAGGTGTCAGCGGGTACTTTGCCAGCATCGACCATCACCGCCACGGCGGCACCGGTGTCGAGCCTTTCAAAACACACCGCTCCACCATTTCTGTCGGGACGCGTGGCGAAACTGAGCAGCCCATTGCGTGCAAACCGGTCGCCGATACCCTTGAAACCACCTTGCGCGGCGGCACCAGTGAGTAGCGTCAGCACTTGAGCGACCACTCCGGTGGTGCCTTCCGTTTCCGGCGATGGCATGCGCACGGCGATGTTGCCACGCTCGGGCAACGTTTCTGGGTAAAGCACCTTCAATGCGGCTCTCGCCGTCAGGAAAGCCCCCGCCACAGTCGGGCAGGAATGACCCGCCAAACGCACGGCATCCGCATAACGGTAATCCATGATACCGTCCGTCGCGCTACCCAGCAGTTGGGCCAGCGGATCGCGCAGACGGATTACGGGTGCTTCGTCGAAGAAATCGGGAAAGTTCACTATAGTCTCCTGGACATACAAGATGCTGAGGGGAAACCTTCATCGCTCGATTCGATGGTTATCGTCGCCGTGGTATCGATACGCTCAGAGGTGATAGCCGATTCGCCGAGCGCCAGAGACAAGGCCATCGAATGGGAGCGAAATAGCCGCTAGAGAAAATACGTCTAATTCTCACTTTATAAAAAGCATTATAGATGCGTTTTTAAGAAAAACGACCACCCAGCATGAAGAAATCCTGTGGTGATAATACCTATCCGGCGACCATCGCTATCACTACCGCCACTACACCAGCGACGCCGAGCGCCAGACAGCCGAGCTGGATGACGACCACCGCCGCGAACTTGACGCCGCCGCGATGCAGATAGTCTTCGGCGACCACCGTCAGGCCCAGCGCCATATGCCAGAACAGGGCGATGAGCAGCAGGATCATTGGAATCGCTGCGCTGGGTCTAGCCAGCCAATCCACCACGGCCTCACGCCCGCTTCCCACAACCGCGATCATCGAGGCCAGGTTCCATACCACGAGAGGTACCAGTGCCAAGGCCGTGACCCGCTGCCATCGCCAAGCGCCGACTCCTGCCCTGGCCGAACCCAATCCACGAGCCCGGCTCACCGCCACGCGGTTATCATCATTCGCCATATCACTCACCCTATTCGCCACAGCGCTAGCGCCCAGGTCATCAGCGTCAGGCCGATACTGGTAAATACCACGGTCCACCCCGACAGATAGATGGTCTTCAGCTCGAAACCAGTCACCGTGTCCCACAGCAGATGGCGGATGCCGTTACACAGATGAAAGAACAGCGCCAGCGTCCAGACGAACAGCAGCGTCAAGCCTAGAGGAGAATCCAGCCAGGCATTGAGGTAGACGAAGCTTTGAGATTCGGTGGCTGCGGCCAATAACCACCCCACCAGCAGCACGGCCCCCAGGCTGAGAAAGAGCCCGCTCAGCCGATGACCGAACGACAGCACCGAGGTGAGCTGCGGGCGATAGACCTGCACATGCGGTGAGCGAGGTCGCGATATATCGTTCATGGCACTCCTCCCGACAACTTAACTCTTTCGCTCTATCATCCTGTGCTTGATCTCGGCGATGGCCTTGCCCGGATTAAGGCCCTTGGGACAGGTACGCGTACAGTTGAGAATCGTATGGCAGCGATACAGACGAAACGGATCCTCGAGTTCGTCCAGACGTTCGCCGGCTGCCTGATCGCGGCTATCGGCCAGAAAGCGCCACGCCTGCAAGAGCACCGCTGGCCCCAAGAATCGATCGCCGTTCCACCAGTGACTCGGGCAGCCGGAGGTGCAGCAAAAGCACAGGATGCATTCGTAGTAACCGTCCAGCGCCTGCCGCTGTTCGGGGGTTTGCCGATGCTCCTTGCCATCCGCCGGCGCCTCTGCATTCAGCCAGGGCTGTACCGCGGCGTACTGGGCAAAGGCATGAGTCTGGTCGCCGACCAGGTCGCGAATCACGTCCAGGTTGTTCAACGGATAGACGGTAGCCGGCTCGTCGAGCTCATCAATCCCGCGAATGCAGGCCAGCCAGTTGGTGCCGTCGATGTTCATCGCACAAGAGCCGCAGACGCCCTCTCGACAGGAGCGACGAAACGTCAGCGTAGGATCGATCTCGTTCTTGATCTTGATCAGGGCATCTAGCAGCATCGGGCCGCAGTCGTCTCGATCGATGGCGAAGGTATCGATATGCGGCGGCTCTCCACTCTCCGGATCGTAGCGATAGACCTGTAATCGCTTCAGGCGCTTCGCTCCCTCGGGAACTGGCCAGGACTTGCCCGGCTGAATGCGAAACTCCCTCGGTACCTGGGCGTTGTACGGTATGGGGAAGCGCTTGAGCAGCGTCCAGCGCGGTAGCTCATCAGACGACTTGATCAACATGACAGTCTCCTTATCCTCACCCGTTACGCGACGTGAGAACGGCAGCTACCCAGGCCCTGAACAGCTTCAAGCGTTCTTGGCCTCTGCTGAAACGAGCAGCTCTCGCAGCACATAGGGCAGGATGCCGCCGTGCCGGTAGTAGCCGGCCTCGGCCGGAGTGTCGATGCGCACGATAGCCTCGAACGTCCGCGTCTGACCCTGCGGGTCGGTGGCGGCGACACGCACCTCGCGGGGCGGCGTCTCGGTATCTGCCAGGCCGGTAATCACAAAGGTTTCTTCGCCGGTCAGCCCGAGCGTCTCGGCGCTCTGGCCGTCGGGGAACTGCAGCGGCAGCACGCCCATGCCGATCAGGTTAGATCGGTGGATGCGCTCGTAGGACTCAGCGATCACCGCACGCACACCCAGCAAAGCGGTCCCCTTGGCCGCCCAGTCACGTGAGGAACCCGAACCGTATTCCTTGCCGGCCAGGATCACCAGCGGCGTATTGGCGGCGGCGTAGCTCTCGGCGGCCTCGTAGATCGTGGTGACCGGGGCATCGTCTCGGGTAAAGTCGCGGGTGAAACCGCCTTCCGTGCCGGGGGCAAGAAGGTTGCGCAAGCGCACGTTGGCAAAGGTACCGCGAATCATCACTTCGTGGTTGCCGCGCCGAGCTCCATACGAGTTGAAGTCTTTGCGCTCTACACCATGCTCGATGAGATAGCGGCCTGCCGGCGAGTCGGGCGCGATTGCACCGGCCGGGCTGATGTGGTCGGTGGTGACGGAGTCGCCCAGCAGCGCCAATACCCGTGCGCCGCTGATATCGGTCAAGGGCTTGGGATCAGGGCTCATGCCGTCGAAGAACGGCGGCTTGCGCACATAGGTAGACTCTGGCTGCCACTCAAAGGTGTCACCTTCGGGAACTTCCATACCTTGCCAACGCTCATCACCGGCGTAGACGTCGGCGTAGCCTTGGGTGAACATTTCCGCATGCAGGTTCGCCGCCACCGTGTCCTCGATGGTTTGCGGTGACGGCCAGATATCGCGCAGATAAACCGGCTCGCCATCGGACCCGGTACCCAAGGGCTCGGTCGTCAGGTTGACATGCAGGCTGCCGGTCAGCGCATAGGCGACTACCAGCGGAGGCGAGGCGAGGAAGTTCATGCGGATCTCCGGATGGATCCGCCCTTCAAAGTTGCGGTTTCCGGAGAGCATTGAGCAGACCGTCAGGTCGTTGCCGTTGATCGCAGCGCTGACTTCAGGGATCAACGGCCCCGAGTTACCGATACAGGTTGTGCAACCATAGCCGACCAGGTGGAAGCCCAATGCTTCCAGAGACGGAGTAAGCCCCGCACGCTCAATATAGTCGGTCACAACCCGCGAGCCGGGTGCCAGCGAGGTCTTCACCCAAGGCTTGCTGACCAAGCCTTTCTCAACGGCGTTTTTCGCCAACAGCGCCGCCCCAAGCATCACCGAAGGGTTGGAAGTGTTGGTGCAAGACGTAATGGCAGCAATCACCACCGAGCCATGGTCAAGTTCGAAACGGGTGCCGTCGGCCAGCGTCACCGGTATGGGATTAGGCCGCCATGATGTGAGATGGCAACTATCGTCTGCCAACGATTGCGGTGCATCGCTGGGGTCGTCATGGGTAAGTGAGATTGGATCACTGGCAGGAAATGACGAAGCAGACGCCGCATCCAGGCCTATTTTGAGCGCATCGGACTGTGACTCACCGGCCAGCAGCGCACAAATAGCGTTCGGCGCAATGCGCAACGGCACGCGATCCTGTGGCCGCTTAGGCCCCGCCAATGACGGCTCCACAGTTGCCAGATCAAGCTCGACCGTTTGTGAGTACTCGGCCTCATGTTCCGGGTCGTGCCACAGGCCCTGTTCTTTGGCATAGGTCTCGACCAGGCGGATCTGGTGCTCGGGTCGCCCGGTCAGGCGCAGATAGGACAGGGTCTCGTCGTCGATCGGGAAGATCGCGCAGGTAGAGCCATATTCGGGGCTCATGTTGCCGATAGTGGCACGGTTGGCCAGCGGCACGTTGGCGACGCCAGGGCCGTAGAACTCGACGAACTTGCCAACCACCCCGGTACGCCGCAGCAGTTCGGCGACGGTGAGCACCAGGTCTGTGGCGGTGGTACCCGGCTGCAACTCGCCGATGAGTTTGAAGCCGAGTACTTGAGGCATGAGCATGCTGACCGGCTGGCCGAGCATCGCCGCTTCGGCCTCGATTCCGCCCACGCCCCAGCCGAGGACCCCCAGGCCGTTGACCATGGGCGTGTGGGAGTCGGTACCCACCAGGGTGTCCGGGTAGGCAAGCATTCCCTCTGGGGTCTCGCGGGTGAACACCACCCGGGAGAGGTATTCAAGGTTGACCTGATGACAGATGCCGGTATCCGGCGGCACAACCTTGAAGTCGTCAAGCGTCTGCGCGCCCCAGCGCAGCAGCTGGTAGCGCTCGGCGTTGCGTTCAAATTCCAGGGCGGCGTTGATCAGGAAGGCATCCGGTCGACCGAAAACGTCAACGATCACGGAATGATCGATGACCAATTCGGTCGGGATCAGCGGATTGATTCGGCGAGCATCGCCGCCTAGATCTCCGATCGCGTCGCGCATTGCTACCAGGTCGACGATGCACGGCACGCCGGTGAAATCCTGCATCAGCACGCGTGCCGGCGTAAATTGAATCTCCTGCACCCGCACATGCTTCGGTTGCCACCCCGCCAGAGCCGTGATCTGTTCGGCGGTGACTCGCTCGCCGTCCTCGTTGCGCAGCAGGTTCTCCAGCAAGACTTTCAGACTGTAGGGCAGCCGATTCGCGCCATCGATACGATCAAGACGATGGATAATGTAAGTCTTATCATCGACTGTGAGCTGATCGCGGGTATTGAAGTTGTTGGATGTCATGGAACGTCCTCCGAAGAGTGCAGGCTCGCACCTGGCACGACGCGATACCTAGCATGACAATATCCCCGATGAACATTAACTCTAGCAGTAGGCGGCGAAGGCGCCACCGCCGCTGGCGGCCTTGCGGATAATAAGCACAGGCTCCGCCCCGGACTCATCAAGAACAAGAATCAAGCTCAAAAAAAATGATTCATATTCGCGACGTGGACTGGCAAACTAGCCGTTGTCTATTTACCCACTAGCTTCTTCTTCCAGCCGACCTCAAGCATCGAGCGCATCGAAGTCATCCGCGGCCCCATGTCGACGCTCTACGGCTCCGACGCCATGGGCAGCGTGATCAATATCATTACCCGCAAGGTCGGCCGCGAGTGGAGCGGTTCGCTGCAGGTCGAAAACACCATCAACCAGGACGACGACTTCGGCGACACCCGTGCCTTCAACGTCTATGTCACCGGACCGCTGATCGAAGATACCCTGGGCCTGCAGGTCCGCGATCGCCTGTTCGACCGTCAGGCATCGAATCTGGAATACTGGGATGCCGATGGCGAGCTCATCGAGGTCAGCCAGCGCAGCCCAAGCCCGGTGGAAGGACGCAACTACAACCTGGGCGCGCGCGGCTACGCCGACACGCCGGAACATGCAGCCAACGCGACTCTCCGCTGGCAGACCACCGACAAGCTCAGCACCTGGCTGTCTGCCGAATATCGCAGCGAGCGCTACCGTAACCGCGAGCGTTCGCGTGGCGCGCCCTCTTTCGCGGATCTGGGCGACTTCAAGTCCTACTCGCTGTTCCACCTGGGCGGCAGCTATGCCGTCACGGATAACGCCAAGGTGAGCGCCACCATCTACAACCTGCTGGACAAGGATTTCGTCGATTATCGCGCTTACGACGACGGCGCAAGCTACGGCAATGTATACGCCAACAGCGAAGAAGGTCGCCGCCTGTGGCTCTCCCCCAGCTACGAGTTCTGGTCTCTCCGTCTGAGCCGCCACACGCGGCACCATCGTTTCAATCTTTGACTAAGGCCTGCGCCCGTGTTTTTTTCCGATCAGCCTTCTGCAACGACACATCTCGGCAAAGCTGTCTACGCTGTATAAAACAGTGAATGACAACGGAGCGTCGCAATGCCGAGCGTACAGCGCATGCTATTTGCGTGTGGACTGCTGATATGCAGTGGTATGGTTTTCGCCTCGGAAAACGTGCTGGTCAACGGTCTGGAAGAAGGCCAGGGGGTCCTGCGCGCTCGCGGCGGTGAATGCTTCGCCATCACTGCGCAGCATGTGGTAAGGCTTGGCCTGGATCTCAGCGTCGTCAATGCCGAGCGCACCCGTGCGCCGGCTCAGCCGCTCACCGACTTCGGCGATGACATCGCCGTCATCCGTGTCGCTGCCGAAGGCCGCATGACCTGCGGCATGGGCTGGCCGCGCAGCGAACCCCTTGACGATCTCCTGCAGCAAGCCGTCATTCGCGGTCGCCAGGGGGTCATTCTACGCGTACGTAATACCGGCGGTCTGGAGTCCCATGCCGTGCGTTTCAGTGCACTGGACGACCGCCACGTCGAAGTCACCCTGCTAACGCCGAGCAGCGAAGCCTTCCAGGGCATCAGCGGCTCACGCTTGCTGCTCGATGGCCGCCCAGTGGGCATGGTGCTAACGACCGAGCAGGGGGCCATTCGTGCCTACCGCCAGGACGCTCTCAACCAGCGTATCGGCGACTTCTTCGCCGCGGGCAGCGCACGGCTGCCGCCCAGCGCCCTGCCTCTGGAGCCCCGTCGCGGTCGCGTGATGGCTACTGCCCGCACCGCAGTGCGCAAGGAACCCAGCCCTTGGTCGCCGATCGTCCGCTGGCTGGAAGTCGGACAAAGCGTGGAACTCAGCGCCAAAGTCAAGGGCCGTCCCTGGTGGCAGATATCCGACGGCTATGTGCGCGTTAGAAATACCACTCCACCTTAAATTGGCAACACAGCACAACGTACAACCATAACCAATAGGTGAATCCCATGCCTCACGCTCGACTTGCCGTCCTTGCCCTGATCCTGGCGCTAGTCGCCGCCCAAGCAGTCGCCATTGATCAGAGCCGCTTCGAGGCCGCCCAGGAGCGCGCCGCCATGCTCGACCAGGTGCGCAACCTGCTCGCCGACGACAGCCCCTCGGTACGCCTGGCGGTGTTCGAAGAAGTGATGAAGGATAAAGATCCGGTGCTACGCAGCATGGCCATGGAGGCCGCCTTCAACGGCGATGACGAGCGGCTGCAAACAGCAGGCCTTCGCCAACTGATCAAGGAGCGCGAGTTCCTCGCCGTTGAGCTGATCGAGCCCATGGACCCCACCCAGGCCCAAGCCTACACCTACAATATCTGGCGTGAGCTGGTGCTCAAGGAACTCAAGATCGACCCTGCCAACGACGAGGTCCAGGGCAGGTTCGACACTGCAAGCATAGCCAATCGAACATTCACTGGGCAGTTGAACCGCGGCGGCTGGCGTCTGCGCCTCGCTAATGGCCCCTATAGCTGCAACCTGTCTTTGGCCGAACTCAACGGCGTTGACCTCAACGGCTCGCTGGATTGCGCCATCACCGGCAGAACCGCCAGCGACGAGCTGGCCGGCGGCAATCGTGCCACCCTGCCCTTCCGGATCCGTCTGTCATGAACATTACCACCCACGTCGCCGCGCGTGCTCTCCTCCTGCTGGCCGGCTGGCTGGCAGTTCCCGCCGCTCTGGCTCAGAGCCCGACACCCCAGGCGCCGGCGCTCGAGGCGCGAGTTATCAATGAGAGCTTCGAGCCCGCAGTGAACGTCTCCGGGCGCACCCTGAAGGGCGTGATGGCCGAGCCTAGCGGACAGCCCAACGGCAAAGGCAGCGCCCAGCGGCTTTATGTGTGGCTGCCCGCTGGGCTGGTGCTGGAGAGCCAGGTGCTGTGCCTGTCACTCAGCTCCCGTGACGGCCAATACACCAGCCTGCTTGAGGCCGCGCACGAGGCAAGTTCGGCCTCGCCGCACAGTGGCCCCAGCTGGCTTCCGGTCGACTTCACCACCCGTGAGCCCGACTACTACGCCCAGTATGAACAGACCCCGCCGCCCCATCGCCTAGCGGTGCTGGTCGAACTCAAGCGCGACTGCAGTCCGGCCACGCGACCTGATGCCGTGCTCGCGGCTGCCTGGCAGGATTTCTCGTCGCCACCCGAGACACTGACGGTGCTTGCCAACAGTGCCCGGCTGGAGACCCTGCTGGCGGTGTGGGTCGATGACGCTGGCGGTGGAAGGCGCCAGCTGGGAGTTCCATGCCGGCCCATTGACGCCGTCCAGAGAATCGCCTATGACACCGCCTGCCAGCTGGATGTGGCACGACTCAAGCAGGAGGGCACCCCGCAGCTGGGCAACGCGCAGCTTATCCGCCGGCGCGGATCCAGCGTGGCAAGCCAGGTGCCGGTGGAGCTGAAGCTGTGACGGAGCCACCTGCCACCCCCGCCGGGAACGGTGCCAGACGCGGGGTGCACAGTGAACGCCCCATCGGCCAGACACTGCTGGCCGCAGCGATTTCCCTGGCTGCCATCCCGCTGATACTGCAAGCGATCACTCATCTGCTGGAGCGTCCCTACGTCTTCTTCGTTGACGCCAACAGTGAAACCCTGCAGCTCACCACGCTCGAAAGTTCGGCAGCCAGCTGGTTTGTACAGGATGCCTTGCTGTCCCATCACTCTAAATCAGCGCCGCTTCCCGCCGGCTCACTGATCCCGCTGGATAGCACTGTTTCAGACGCGCCTCAGGCCAACTCGTTTAGCGGCTGTGTTGAAGTTGGCCCCCACGCCATTGTCACCTTGGTTCGCCAAGGCAGCGGGCGGCTGCGCCTGAATATTGCGGCGGAGGGCACTGCACAGCATTCAGCAACACCTGCTGCGGTGCTGCGACCCTTGGCACCATTGACCGACGACGCCAGCGACACAGCAAGTGAGGGCTGCTCGGAGCACGACAGCGTTCAGGCGCTACAGGAGGCAACCCTGGAGGCAATTATCGGCGAGCAACCGCTCAACGGTATCCTCAAGGGCGTGGGCCGCATTGGTGACGAACCTTACCTGTCTAACCTGGCCGGCTCTCCGCCGCTGCTGCGTAGTGGCGAAGTGTCGGTGCTGGGGCGACGGCTACTCTCGGGACAGGTCTATACCTTGATGCGCACATCGCTGCACCTGGGAGATACCGTCAGCGTACGCGAGAGCCCGCGAGCCTCCGATGCGCCGGCTGCCACCGTCAACGACAAGCTGGCACTGTTTACCTGCCTGTTTTCTGTGGTGGGCAAGGAGCAGGAAGGCAGTGGCATCGAGCTGGCATGCCACGCTAGCGGTCGCTCGCTGGCCATCGGCCGCTACGGTGATAGAAGCCGCAACGACCTGACGCCGCGCCCCTGGGACATATTGATCAACGAGCCCAGCATGCAAGTCATCCTGCCACTGGTCATCACCGGTCTGTTCGCATTGTTGCTACGTCTGCTGGATAGGCTCTACCCGAAGCTATGCCAACGGGTGGGCGCCGGCCTGGCCAGGATCAACAAGTCCGAGCCCGAGAAATAGCGGCTAACTGCCGGAAGAAGAATGGCAGACACTTTCTGCAGGCTCTGGCAGCAAGGGAGAG
>ERZ1032895.27-NODE-27-length-46371-cov-13.776514_pt1 | contig 46371 bp, 47 predicted proteins | sample MGYA00516687_ERZ1032895 | MGnify/ENA primary metagenome ERZ1032895 (study PRJEB33719, sample SAMN04261600) | wastewater metagenome | biome: rural village; feature: latrine urine exit; material: soil | place: El Salvador | collected 2013-01-14 ... | reverse complement strand
CGCGAGCAGCAAATGGAATCTAACTAAAACGATAACTAGCAGAACCCGGCCATGAAAAGCGCCCCCGCCGTCTCGGACGACGGCGGGGGCGCTTTTGCAGCAGGCCTGGATGCCAGACCAAGCTTACAGATCAGGCGTTAGGCTGATCGTTGGCTTCATTGGCCTGGGCGTTGGCAGCCGCCTGCTTGACCAGAGGCTCCAGCTCCCCGCTCTGGTGCATCTCGACCACGATATCGCAGCCGCCGACCAGCTCACCTTCAACCCACAGCTGGGGAAAGGTCGGCCAGTTGGCGATTTTCGGCAGCTCGCTGCGAATATCCGGGTTATCAAGGATATTGACGAAGGCAAACCGCTCACCGCAGGCCATCAGCGCTTGAACGGTCTGGGCGGAAAAACCGCACTGGGGCAGCTGAGGCGTGCCCTTCATGTAGATCAGGATCGGGTTGTCGCTGATCTGCTTCTGAATATTCTCGGCAGTGGTACTCATCATGCACATCCTCTGAAATAGGGAACGGAGCTCACGGTGTTGACACAAGAATAGGCATCAACGGAAATATAACCGAGTATGCCGGTCGGTCTTTATCAGCGCCATTCTACTGATACTCCACGCATTGCGCATCCCCCGTCGGCTGGCTAGGATGGTCGTTTTTTCCCGAGGAGCCACACCATGGCCGCCCGGCACTTCCTGACCCTGCTCGACCTGAACCAGGATGAAGCTCGCTATCTGATTCAGCGCGCCATCATCATCAAGAACAACCTGCTGACCCAGGGACCGACCTACACACCCTTTGCCAATCGCACCCTGGCGATGATCTTCGAGAAATCCTCGACGCGCACCCGGGTGTCGTTCGAAACTGGAATGACTCAGTTCGGCGGGCACGCGCTGTTTCTGTCACCCAGGGACTCCCAGCTTGGCCGCGGCGAACCGATCGCCGATACCGCTCGAGTGCTTTCCGAGATGGTCGACGCGGTGATGATTCGCACCTTCTCGCACGAGGGTCTAGAAGCCTTTGCCGCTGCCAGCCGCGTGCCGGTCATCAATGCCCTGACCGATGACTATCATCCCTGCCAGCTGCTGGCCGACGTAATGACCTGGACCGAGCTGCGCGGCAGCGTGCGCGACCGCACTGCGGTATGGATCGGCGATGGCAACAACATGTGCCACTCATGGATCAACGCTGCCCGCCAGTTCGACTTCAAGCTCAGGGTTTGCTGCCCGAAGGACTACGAGCCACGCCAGGATATCCTTGATGCCGCCGGCGATCTTGTCAGCCTGCACCGCGACCCCATGGAAGCGGCGGCCGGTGCCGACCTGATCACCACCGACGTGTGGGCATCCATGGGTCAGGAAGAGGAACAGGCCAAGCGCGAGGCTGACTTTGCTGGTTTCCAGGTGACCGAGGCCATGCTCGACCACGCCGCCGATGATGTGCTGTTTCTGCACTGTCTGCCCGCCCATCGCGGCGAGGAAATCAGCGAAACGCTGCTGGAGGATCCCCGCGCCGATGTCTGGCGCCAGGCAGGCAACCGCCTGCACGCCCAGAAGGCGCTGCTGGAGTTCCTGGTATTTGGTCGAATCGACGACTGAGCCGCCAAGCTGGCCTGGATTGTCAAGATGGTGCGCCAGCTTGGCAATCACAACAAACGCAAAAACGCCCGGTATCCATCAAGATATCGGGCGTTTTCTATAATAAGGTTGGTGGAGCCTAGCGGGATCGAACCGCTGACCTCAACACTGCCAGTGTTGCGCTCTCCCAGCTGAGCTAAGGCCCCACTCGCTCTTGCCTCTATCAAGCACTGCAAGAACGATGCATACCATACTGATGGCCATTTACCGAGTCAAGCACTGTTACTCATTGATACAAAATCATTGTTAACAGATACAAACCGCAACACTGTTGCATTAATGCTACTCTTGACCCTTAGACAAACAAGACTTTACTACCAATAAATGCCTAAGTCGGGGTAAACAGAATCATGCAACTCGATCCATCTCGCCTTCTCCAGGCGGTCATCCGAAGGTATTCGCAGTGATACGTGTGCTTATCGCCGATGGCCATCACTTGATCAGGGCCGGAATCGCTCACTTGCTGGGCGTCTATCCGGATGTCGAGATCGTCGGCGAGGCCGTAGACGGCGAAGACGCCATTGCCCAGACACGCCGCCACCGTCCCGATATCGTGCTGATGGACATCCGCATGCCTGGCATCGGCGGGCTGGAAGCCACCCAGCGCATACGTCGCTTCAGCGAAGACATTCGCATACTGATCCTGACCGCCTTCCCCGACGATAGCTATGTGCAGCGCCTGCTGGACGCAGGTGCCGATGGCCTGCTGTGCAAGGGAGCCCAGCATGATGAAATGATCACCGCCATTCGCGATATCTTCATCAAGGGTCACTATATAAGCTCCGAGATCGCCCAGCGCTTGGTGCTGTCACTCCGAGACGCTTCGAGCGATCCCTTTGCCCTGCTCTCCCAGCGGGAGTTTCAGGTCGCAATGATGGTCGTCAACTGTCACAAGGTAGCTGACATTGCCGAGCGCATTTTTCTGTCCCCCAAGACCGTCAACACCTATCGCTATCGTATCTTCGACAAGCTCAACGTGACGTCTGATGTCGAGCTGACCCACTTGGCCCTGCGCCATGGTCTGGTTGACGCCTTTCCGCACACCCGGTAACGCCAGCCGCTGGCCCTCTGCTACGATAGGCTTTTCGTGACCAGCACAAAGCAGTCTATCGATGAGCTTCGATTACCGACCCTTTCTGGCCAGCGTCAGCGAGTCGCCCGGCGTCTACCGGATGCTCGATGACCAGGCCAACACCCTCTATATCGGCAAGGCACGCCACCTCAAGGCCCGCCTGGCCAGCTATTTCCGTGGCGCCCTGAATACCAAGACTCAGGCCCTGGTGGCACGCATCGCCGACATCCAGGTAACGGTTACCAATACCGAGGTTGAAGCGCTGCTTCTGGAACAGACGCTGATCAAGGAGCTGCGCCCCCCGTATAACATCCTGCTGCGCGACGACAAGTCCTATCCCTTCGTATTCGTCAGCGACCGTCATCCGTTCCCTGCGCTGGAGTACAAGCGGGCGCGTCGCCGACATGACGATGGGCGCTATCTGGGGCCTTACCCCAACAGCCAGGCGGTGCGGGAAAGCCTATCGCTGATGCAGAAGATCTTTCGCATTCGCAACTGCGAAAACAGCGTCTTTGCCCATCGCACCAGACCGTGCCTGCAATACCAGATCGGCCGCTGCAGCGCGCCCTGCGTCGACTACATCAGCGAAGCCGATTATCGTCGCGACCTGGAACACGCCGTGCAGTGCCTCGAAGGCCGCAGCGAAGCGGTAACCGATGAACTGACCCGCGACATGGAAGCCGCCAGTCAAGCACTGAACTTCGAAGAGGCGGCCCGGCTGCGCGACCAGATTCAGCATTTACGCCGGCTCCAGCAGCGTCAGATCGTCGACACCGACAGTGGCGATGCCGATATTTTCGCCCTCGCACAGCGGCCCGGCGCGCTGTGCATCTCTGTGCTGACGATTCGCCAGGGACGCCTGCTCGGCGCGCGCCACCACTCGCCTGGCAACGACCTGGATCTCGATGTCGAGACTCTGCTCGGCAACTTCATCAGCCAGTTCTACCTTGGCCAGTCTCGGGAAATCCCCACCGACATCATCACCAGCCTCCCGCTGCCGGAAGCGCAGCTGCTGACCGGAGCGCTTAGCGAGCGAGCCGGGCGCCGCACCCGCGTGATCCACCAGGTGCGTGGACATCGCGCCAAGTGGCGCGAGCTGGCACGCACCAACGCCGAACAGCAGCTGGCCGGCCAGCTCGCCAACCAGGATCAGTTGCAGCGACGTTTCGAAGCGCTGCGTGAAGCGCTGGACTTGCCATCACCGCCATCACGGCTGGAGTGCTTCGATATCAGCCACAGCCATGGCGAGGCCACCGTGGCCTCCTGCGTGGTGTTCGACGCACAGGGACCACGCACCTCTGACTATCGCCGCTTCAATATCGAGGGTATCGAGCCGGGCGATGACTACGCGGCCATGCGCCAGGCACTGACTCGCCGCTATCGACACCTGACCGAAGGCAAAGGAGAAAAACCTGACCTGCTGATCGTCGACGGTGGCAAGGGACAGCTGAACATGGCCCGTGAGGTGATGGCGGAACTTGGCGCCAGCGATATCCTGCTGCTCGGCGTGGCCAAGGGCACCACTCGCAAGGCCGGGCTCGAGACCCTGTTCGTCGAAACCAGCGATCGCACCCTGAACCTTGATGCCAGCTCGCCAGCACTGCACCTGTTGCAGCATATCCGCGACGAGTCTCACCGCTTCGCCATCAGCGGTCACCGGGCCCGGCGTGACAAGACCCGACGCACTTCAACGCTGCAGGATATTCCTGGCGTCGGCCCGCGACGCCGGCGTGAGCTGCTGCGCTTCTTCGGCGGCTTGCAGGGAGTTCAGCAGGCCAGCCGCGAGGAGCTGGCACGGGTACCCGGCATCAGCGCCAAGCTTGCCGAGACAATTCACCGCAGCCTGCATGGATGACACCGGCCAAGGCGGCTAGAATAGCCACTCCCCCGGCCCACCCCTGATGCAAGGACCGCAGTTACCGATGAATATCCCCAACCTGCTGACGCTTGCCCGCATTGTCTTCATCCCGCTGCTGGTCGTGCTGTTCTATCTTCCTTTCAGTTGGAGCATGCCCCTGGCCGCCACTCTGTTTGCTCTGGCGTCCGTTACCGACTGGCTTGACGGCTACCTCGCCCGCCGCTGGAACCAGTCGACGCCGTTCGGCGCCTTTCTCGATCCGGTGGCCGACAAGCTGATGGTCGCGGTGGCACTCGCACTGCTTATCGAGCGTTATGAAGCGATCTGGCTGACGCTTCCCGCCCTGGTGATCATTGGCCGTGAAATCGTCATTTCGGCGCTGCGCGAATGGATGGCCGAGATGGGCAAGCGCGGGTCGGTAGCAGTCTCCTGGATCGGCAAGCTCAAGACCACCCTGCAGATGGTGGCACTGCTGATCCTGCTGGCCTTCGCGCCGGGCACGCCCTACGCCCTGCTTGGCGTGCTGACGCTCTATCTGGCGGCGCTGATGACCCTGTGGTCGATGATCCAGTACCTGCGCGCCGCCTGGCCGCACCTCAGCCGCTCAATGTGATTAGAGTGCCCCCTGCCGGAGGGCGTGGAAAGTCGCTTGTTATCAAAAAGCGGTTGACAGTCACCGGCTTATCGGTAAAATACGCTCTCGAGTCATGCGGGAATAGCTCAGTGGTAGAGCACAACCTTGCCAAGGTTGGGGTCGCGAGTTCGAATCTCGTTTCCCGCTCCATTCAAGACACACGAATGGCGTTCCTGATACACTATGGAATGGCTCCATGAGGCTGGATGGCAGAATGGTCATGCAGCGGACTGCAACTCCGCGTACGCCGGTTCGATTCCGACTCCAGCCTCCACTCTTTTCTCCCGCAAGCCCCGCTCGAATCCCGCCCGGATGGCGAAATAGGTAGACGCAAGGGATTTAAAATCCCTCGGTGGCAACACCGTGCCGGTTCGAGCCCGGCTCCGGGCACCAGCAACGCCCCTCTTCTCCCAAGTCCTGAAACACCAGGAACACAACGATTGATGATACTGTCGCGTCTGCGCGATCCCTATCTCAGCCAGCGCTATCCCCAGATCTTCTATGTACTGCGGGTCGCTCTGGCCCTTTGTCTCACCTATACGCTCACTCAGTGGCTAGACATTCCGTATAGCAGCTGGGCACTGGTCAGCACCGTCATGGTCATGGGCAACCTGCCGCATATCGGCGGCGTGCTGGACAAGGGCCGCCAGCGATTGCTCGGCACCCTGATCGGCGCCCTCTGCGGGCTGACATTAGTCGTACTACCTGTCGACCTGCCGGGACTGCTGCCACTGGCAACGCTCACCGGCGTCGTGCTGGCGATCTGGTTCAGCTTCGGCAAGCGCTATGGCTACGGCGCCCTGATGTTTGTCATTACCCTGCTGTTGGTAGTCGGCGACGGCAACCAGCAGCTGACGACTGCCCTGTGGCGCAGTGCCAATGTGCTGCTTGGCACCGTGATCGGCATTCTGGCGACAGTGCTGATCATGCCGCAGAAGTCCACTGACCTGATGCGCTTTCTGCTGGCTGACAACCTGGATCAGATGGCTCAGCTCTATCAGGCACACGCCTCGGCTGACACGGCGCCAAGCATCGACACTCAGGAACTTCTGAAGGGCTGTAGCAACTGCTTGATCAAGCAGCGCGATCTCGTGGAGGGCGTGCATCGTGAAGGTCGTCTGACGCGTCGCGAAACTGACGATATCATTTCGCTGCAGCGCCGCATGCTGTCGACCATCGAGCTGCTGCTGGAAACCCACTGGAACAGCCGAGCCGGTCACGATCAGATCAACGCCATGCAGGGCCTGCGTCATCAGCAGCACACCCTGGCCCGGGAGATTGGCACTCTGGCGTTTCAGATACGCGCCGGTCATCCGGTCAGCGTGGATATCACGCCCTTCGCGCTCGATCATCATGCCAACCTGGCCATCAGTGCCCGCGCAGAAGATGGCCGTCAGCTCTTCAGCCCCGGGGGCTATCTATGGCTCAATAGAGAACTTGCCCGTCTGAGCCGCGAGCTGTGCGATCGGCTCGGCGGCCTGGAGCGCCTGCCAAGTCGGCGTCTCAGGCGTCGTGCCAAGCACCATGGCCTGACAGCGCCCGTCGACGACACCACCACAAGGACCCCCGATGACCGAGAGCCATCATGAGGTACTAATCATCGGCGGCGGCGTTGCCGGTCTGGCACTGGCGCTGGAAGTTGCTGACCACAGAAGCGTCACCCTGCTGCAGCCGGCAAGCGATGCACAGGGGGCCAGCCGCTGGGCGCAGGGCGGCATCGCCGCCGTGCTGTCTCCCGGCGATCATCTCGACGCCCATGTGAATGACACCCTGATAGCAGGCGATGGCCTGTGCAATACCGACGCCGTGCGCTTCACCGTGGAACATGGCCCCGAGGCCATTGAATGGCTGCTGGCACTGGGCGTGCCCTTTACTCGCGATCCGGACCCGGCGGCCAGCTACCCCTATCATCTGACACAGGAGGGCGGCCACGGCACACGCCGCATCATTCACGCCGACGATGCCACCGGGCGCGCCGTGATCGAAACCCTGCTGCAGCATGTGACGGCCCACCAACGCATCACCCTGCGCCGAGATCTTACCGCGGTCGAGCTGATGAGCGATGCCAGCAGCCAATGCCGGGGAGCGAGCTGTCTCGATGCCCAAGGCCAGTCTCACCGGCTGTTCGCCACCGATACGGTGCTGGCCACCGGCGGCGCCAGCGGTCTCTACCAGCACACTACCAGTCCGCGCCCGGCCGCCGGCGAGGGCATGATCATGGCTGCCGAACTCGGCGCCGAGCTGATGAACCTGGAATTTCAGCAGTTTCACCCCACCTGTTTTCATGATCCGGGCGGCGCGCCCTTTCTGATCAGCGAAGCGGTGCGTGGCGAAGGAGGACGGCTGCTCAATGTGGACGGCAAGCGCTTCATGCCGGACATAGACGAGCGGGCCGAGCTGGCACCTCGCGATATTGTCGCCCGAGCCATCGACGCCGAGATGCAGCGTACCAACAGCGATCATGTGCTGCTGGATATCCGCCACCTGGGGGTGCACGCCATCGCCCATCATTTTCCGACCATTCAGGCACACTGCCTCAAACGAGGGCTGGATATCACGCTTGTGCCCATCCCGGTGGTGCCGGCCGCCCACTACAGCTGCGGCGGTGTCTATACTGATCTGGAAGGCACCACCGGTGTGACGGGGCTTTCGGCCATCGGGGAGGTCGCCTGCACCGGATTGCACGGTGCCAACCGCATGGCGAGCAATTCTCTGCTCGAGTGCCTGACCTTCGCCAGAAGCTGTGCGGCGCGCCTGGTTCACGAAGCAACCCCAGCGTCGGCTCTTTCCGTGCCTGTGCGACCCGCCGCCAGCAGTGACCTGAACGCACAGACCATTGAAGATTTCTATCAGGCAATTGGCGAAACGATGAGCCGCCATGTTGCCATCGTGCGCCACGATGCCGGGCTCAAAGAGGCGAGCCGTCAGCTCGATGCGCTGATTGCCGAGATGGATTCAGGCATGGATGGCACAGCAACCACACCGCAGCTGGCCAGGCTCTGGCATGCGCTGCGCCTGGCACGACTCAGCGTGGCCTGTGCCTCGGCCAGACGCGAGTCGCGCGGCTTGCACTACAATCCCGACTGCCCCAATCATTTGCCGGGGCCGGCCCTGCCCTCGCGGATTCTGCTAAACGCGCCAGGCGAGTTGCCACAGCCAATCATGGCCCCTTACTGAGCCAAGGAAAGCCGCTGAGCTAACGCTGAGCTAAGGAAGACGCACCAGCTCACGCCGCAACAAGCGATGCGAGGCGGCATCGCTACTGTCCGGCCACACCCACAGCCGCTGGCCGTCCAGCTTCAAACCGATCAGCCAGGGGCCGAGATAGTCGCAGTCCAACGCTACTGGACGCCACTCGCTGGATGATGCCTCGCGCCAGTGCCACTGGGAGCGACGCTGATGGTATTCCAGCTTCAACTGTCCAGTCGCTGTGCGCCAGCCATCTCGAATCAGCCAGGTCAGCAGCAACAGCGTGAGCAAGGCAAACCAGACGCCGCTCACCATGAGCACCAGCGCCGCCAAGGAAAGCCCTAGCAGCGCATGGACCCACAGCCTCAGCCTAGAGGGTGCGATAGGTATCTTTATCGACGGATTCGGCATGCTCCACGATCATCTTGACGATACGCTGCCAGTCTGGATCCGACGGCCACTCCCGCCGCATCAGCCATACAAACAGATCCTGATCCTCCTCATCGATCAGCGCACGAAACATCGCCTGGTCGTGCTCATCGAGCTGGTCGTAACGCTGCTCAAGAAAGGGGACCAGCAGCAAGTCCAGCTCCCACATGCCGCGACGGCAGTGCCAGTAGAGTCGTTTGCGCTGGGCTGTTTGCGGTGAAGTCTCGTCGCTCAAGGTCGGCCTCGTGGTAGGTGTTGAGTGTCATCTCAGTATACCTGAGGCCCAGCAACCCGACAGCCGCGGACTTCTCTTGCTGCAATGGTCGTACTGCGTTGTTTTATCGAGAGTTGGGCAGTATGCTTTCATCCATGAGCGAGCCCGGCACAGGTTTGCGCTGGTCATACCGCCCGGCGCATGGAGAGAACCGATGACCAAGTCTGAACTGATCGAGCAGATCGCCATGCGGCAGCCTGAACTCTCAGTCAAGGAAGTCGAGGCGGCTGTACGCATGATTCTTGATGATATTACCCATACACTAGCCTCTGGCGGCCGCGTGGAGATTCGCGGCTTCGGCAGCTTCTCGCTGCATTATCGAGCGCCTCGAATAGGACGCAACCCCAAGACCGGCGAGTCTGTCGCCCTGGAAGGCAAATACGTGCCACACTTCAAGCCCGGCAAGGAGCTGCGCGAGCAGGTCGATGCCAGTCGCGCCCTGGGCTACTGAGCCACGGCTTGCGAGGCACCACTTTTTCAATTGATACGGGAACACGCCCATGCGTTGGCTAAAAGGCCTCATTCTGGCCCTCATCCTGCTGATCGTACTGTTGGTCGGCATTCTGTTTGCCGTCAACAATCAGCAAACGCTGCCTCTCAACCTGATCTGGCTGGAACTGCCGCCTGCATCGCTGTCATTCTGGCTGCTTGCCTCCCTGGCTGCCGGCGTGATTCTGGGCATGCTTGCCATGAGCGGCGTTTATCTGCGCCTGCGCACCCTGCTGACCCGGGCACAGCGCCACAATCAGCAACAGCGCAAGGAACTCGACAAGCTGCGCATCCAGGAGATGAAGGAACTCCCCTGAATGAGCGATGCACTGCTACTGGCCCTGTTAGTGGCAGCGGTCGCGATTGGCTGGTGGCTGGGCCGCCGCGAGCGCCACTCGACCTCGCGGTCCCCCTCGCCTTCTCTGGCCCGCGATTACTTCGTGGGCCTGAACTATCTGCTCAATGACCAGCAGGATCAGGCCATCGAGACCTTTATCGGTGCTCTCGAGGTCAATAGCGACACCATCGAAACGCATATTGCCCTGGGCAATCTCTTTCGTGCCCGCGGCGAGGCTGATCGCGCGGTCAGAATCCATCAGAATCTGCTGGCACGCCCAACGCTGAACGTCACCCAGGGTGAAAGAATCCAGCTGGAGCTTTCTCGCGACTTCCTCAATCTTGGCCTGCACGACCGCGCCGAACGCCTGCTGCAGAGTCTGGTCAATGACGCCAGCGACGCCCACCTGCGTCAGGCGGCGCGGCTGCTGCTGGTCGACCTGTTCGAGCGCGAAGCGGAATGGCAGGCGGCGCTGGATACCGCTCAGCCCCATCTGATTCAGCACAACGATGATATCCAGCGTGCCGCGGCCCACTGGCTGTGCGAAATAGCCGAGCAGGCGCGACGCGATGCGAGTCCGGCTCTGGCCCGGCGTCATCTCAAGCAGGCGCTGGCCATGGACCCTGCCTGTATTCGCGCCAACCTGCTGCTGGCTGAAATGGCGCATCACACCGGGCACTATCGGGACGCCATTCGACTACTGATGCGCATTCCCGATCAGGACAAGACATTCATCCCCACGATGCTCGAGCCTCTGCGCCTGGCGTATCAAATGCTCGACGACGATAGCGGCCTGATCAGCAGCCTTGAGCAGCTGCTTGAATACGCACCCTACACCAGCATCATCATCTTGCTGGCCGAAACACTGCGGCATCGAGATGGCAACAGCGAAGCGGCTCACGCGCTGGTCACCAGCCAGTTGAACCGGGAGCCGAGTTTGGGGGCCGTCGACTATCTCATGGGGCTATATCATCAAACTGCGCAGGGCGATGAAGACGAGCGGATTCTGCTACTGCAGCGGCATACCAAGGCGCTGCTGAGCGCTCTGCCACGTCATCGCTGTCAGCGCTGCGGCTTCAGCGGCGACCATCTGCACTGGCAGTGCCCCAGTTGCCGAACCTGGGGCACCACCAAGCCCATCACCGGCATTGATGGCGAATAGCCTCAGTCACTCTCGCCATCCAGATCCAGCTCCTGCTCGATGGCGGCCAGCGCCATCATCGGCTCTTCAGCCGTCGTTACCGGACGCCCCACCACCAGATGCGTGCTGCCTGCTGCCATGGCCTGGCCAGGCGTCATGACACGACGCTGGTCGCCAGCCTGTGAGGCTGCCGGACGAATTCCCGGCGTCACCTTGAGAAACTGCTTGCCACACAGCGTGGTTAGCCTGCTTGCTTCGTGCGCCGAACACACCGCGCCATCCATGCCGCTGTCACGCGCCAGCAGCGCCAGGCGCTCCACTTGGGCGGCGAGCGAGCCCCCCACTCCCACTTCATCAAGATCCTGGTCTTCCATGCTGGTCAGCACGGTCACCGCAATCAGCCGAGTCGACAGTCCGTGGGCGTCCAGGCGCTCCCGTGCCGCTTCCATCATCCGGCGACCACCGCTCGCATGCACGTTGACCATCCAGACTCCCTGTTCTGCGGCCGCCTGCACGGCACCTGCAACGGTGTTGGGAATATCGTGAAACTTGAGATCGAGAAACACCTCAAAGCCGCGCCCATGCAAGGCATCGATCACGCTGGGACCGCTGCGTGTGAACAGCTCCTTGCCGACTTTCAGGCGGCAGCGTTGCGGATCGAGACGATCCGCCATGCACAGGGCTGCATCCATGGAGGTGTAGTCGAGGGCAATAATCAGGGGGGATGGCGTAGACACGGTGCGCTCCAGACAAGTAACGACAGCCTTGAAGTATACCAGCCGCCAACGAGACCTTTCCTGCACTCAAATAGCGTTGAGACGCGCCTTAGTAATCAACGTTTAGTCGTCTATCTTGTGAAGTGCAGCACGCGTAACAAAAGAGTCAGCAACACGAACCTTACGGACACGAACCTTACGGATAAGGGGTCAAGGATGAACCAACAACAACTCGCCTACTACTGCCGTCTTGCTCTACTGCTACTCGTACTGGGCTTGGCAACACCCGCCCTGGCGGCGGACGACACGACCATCAACATCAACACAGCGGACATTGAGCAGCTGGCCGAACTGCCAGGGATCGGCGAAGCCAAGGCCGCTGCCATTATCGAAGACCGAGAGGCCAACGGCCCTTACGCTTCCGCCGAGGATCTCACCCGCGTCAAGGGCATCGGCGAGACCATCGCTTCCCGACTGAGCGACCATATCAGCTTCTAACTTCCATCCCGTACCTGACTAGATAGTTGAGCTAAAAGAGAACGCGCCTGCCCGGTACCCCCACTGGACAGGCGCGTTCTCTTTACTTCACACTGCGCGCCATGCTGCACCACAAAAAATCAATAATGCCCAATGCCTGATGTCCTTCTGCTGACAACCCGTTTTATCTTCCCTCACTGACGTCGCTTGATTTTCTTGTCATGCATCCCCATAGACAATGGTAACGGCCATAGCGGAGTCACCATGCCTTTATTACTCGCCTTCAGCATTTTTGCCCTGCTGGACTTTATCCTGCTGTTCTCGATCGGCAGTGAAATCGGCTTGCTGATGACACTGGCTCTGGTGCTGGGCAGCGGCTTTCTGGGCCTGCACCTGATCCGTCGCGAAGGAACAAGTACCTTCGCACGTGCCCGCGAACGGCTTGAGCGCGGCGAAATGCCCGCCGGCGAAATGATGAATGGGGCAGCGCTGATCTTTGGCGGTGCCCTGCTGATGGCCCCGGGTTTTCTCTCTGACGCCCTGGGCTTCATGTGCCTGATTCCCGATGGCCGACGCCTGCTTGGCAAAGCGCTCAAGGGTATCGGCATGAGCCTGAGAGTCATCACGCCCGAAGGCGCCAGTGGGCAGCAGGCAGGCGGCTGGCATCCCGACGACAGCTTTGGCCAGCCATCAGCCCGTGAGTCCGGGGCCGATGCGCCCCTGGAAGGCGAGTTCATCGCCCGTGACGAGCGTCGCAACTAGAGCTGGGCTGATACAAGAACCAGGCACAGCGTTAAAAAATTCACGCGGTCCCCTTGAAAGCTACCAGCCGAGCCCCACTTCATCTGGCAGCAACCAGTTTCGACCTCGGCGACGAGGTCAATTCCACCGAAGGCGCCGGTCGCCTTCACCCGTAGAGGACTCTGCGGGCTAACGATGAAGAACGCCGAGGCCACCTGGCCCGGCCTAACTAACTAGTCAGGAGAACGTGAGCAATGAACATCCGTCCCTTGCACGATCGCGTCATCATCCGTCGCGTCGAAGAAGAGCAGACAACCGCAGGCGGCATCGTGCTCCCGGGTAATGCCCAGGAAAAGCCGACACGTGGCGAAGTCCTCGCCGTCGGTAATGGCCGGATTCTGGAAAGCGGCGACGTGCGCCCGCTTGACGTCAAGGTCGGCGATACCGTGATCTTCAAGGACGGCTTCGGCGTCGAAAAGCAGAAGATCGACGGTGAAGAAGTGCTGATCATGAGCGAGTCCGACATTCTGGCCGTCGTCGAAGGCTGATCGGCAACCCGTCTGAATTCTGAATATTGCCCAACTCTGACGTTCACGAACTCACAGGAAGCAAACGAAAATGGCAGCGAAACAAATCAAGTTCTCTAATGATGCACGCAACCGCATGGCACGCGGTGTCGACCTTCTGGCCAATGCCGTAAAGGCCACCCTGGGCCCCAAGGGCCGCAACGTAGTGCTGGAAAAATCCTTTGGTTCTCCCACCGTGACCAAGGATGGCGTTTCCGTCGCCAAGGAAATCGAGCTGAAGGACCGCTTCGAGAACATGGGTGCCCAGATGGTCAAGGAAGTGGCTTCCAAGACCTCCGATGTGGCCGGTGACGGCACCACCACTGCTACCGTGCTGGCTCAGTCCATCGTTACCGAAGGCCTCAAGGCCGTGACCGCCGGCATGAACCCGATGGACCTCAAGCGCGGCATCGACCAGGCCGTGATTGCAGCGGTCAAGGAAATCGAAGCGCTGGCCGTGCCCTGCACCGACTCGGTGTCCATCGCTCAGGTCGGCACCATTTCAGCCAACGGCGACGCGCGTATCGGTGAGATCATCGCCCAGGCCATGGAGAAAGTCGGCAAGGAAGGCGTCATCACCGTCGACGAAGGCCGTGGTTTTGAAGACGAGCTGGACGTTGTCGAAGGCATGCAGTTCGACCGCGGCTATCTTTCGCCCTACTTCGTGACCAATCAGGACGCCATGACGGTCGAGTCAGAAGACCCCTACATCCTGCTGGTCGACAAGAAAGTCTCTAACATCCGCGAGCTGCTACCGATTCTCGAAGGCGTGGCAAAGTCCGGCAAGCCGCTGGTGATCATCGCCGAAGATATCGAAGGCGAAGCCCTGGCAACGCTGGTGGTCAACACCATGCGCGGCATCGTCAAGGTATCAGCGGCCAAGGCACCGGGCTTCGGCGACCGTCGCAAGGCCATGCTGCAGGACATCGCCATCCTCACTGGTGGTACCGTGATCTCCGAGGAAGTGGGTCTGAACCTCGAGCAGGCCACCCTGGACCACCTGGGCACCGCCAAGCGCGTGACCATGTCCAAGGAAAACACCACCATCATCGATGGTGCCGGTAACGATGGCGACATCGAAGCTCGCGTCAACCAGATCCGCGCTCAGATCGAGGACACTTCCTCCGATTATGACCGTGAAAAGCTTCAGGAGCGTGTTGCCAAGCTGGCCGGCGGCGTTGCCGTCATCCGCGTTGGCGCCGCCACCGAAGTGGAAATGAAAGAGAAGAAGGCCCGCGTCGAAGACGCCCTTCACTCGACTCGCGCTGCCGTTGAAGAAGGCGTCGTGCCTGGCGGTGGTACCGCTCTGGTCCGCGTGCTGGCCAAGATTGCCGATCTCAAGGGCAGCAACCAGGACCAGACTCATGGCATCACCATCGCCATGCGCGCCATGGAAGCACCGCTGCGCCAGATCGTGACCAACGCCGGTCAGGAAGCCTCTGTCATCCTCAACAACGTCAAGGATGGTGAAGGCAACTACGGCTACAACGCCCAGACCGAAGAGTACGGCGACCTGTTCGACATGGGTGTGCTGGACCCGGCCAAGGTCACCCGTAGCGCATTGCAGTCCGCAGGCTCCATTGCCGGCCTGATGATCACCACCGAGTGCATGATCGCCGACGATCCGGACGAGAAGGATGCCGGCGGCGACATGGCTGGGATGGGCGGCATGGGTGGCATGGGCGGCATGATGTGATGTAGCTGCATCCCGCCACACCCAGGCCCATGGCCTGAGCAGCAAGACAACCCCCGTCGGGAGACCGACGGGGGTTTTTCGTTTTTGCGCGGTAGCCACTAGAATATCTGCCTCACTCAAACAGCAGCAGCCGCCCCATGCTCTCCAATATCCGCATCGTGCTTGTGCAGACCTTTCATCCCGGCAATATCGGCGCCACCGCCCGGGCCATGAAGACCATGGGTTTAAGCAATCTGGTGCTGATCAACCCCCGCGCCTTTCCTGACCGGGAAGCCACTCGCCTGGCTGCCGGCGCGCAGAACATCATCGACAATGCCCGCGTCGTCGATAGCTTGACCGCCGCCGTATCAGACTGCGTGCAGGTCGTGGGTGCCAGCGCCCGTCTCCGAAGCCTGCCGCTACCCCACTATGTCGAGCCCGATGCCATGGCGGACGACACTGTCTTCCACGCCAAGAATGAGCCCGTGGCGCTGGTGTTCGGCCGCGAACGCTTTGGGCTGACCAACGACGAGATCCATTGCTGCAGCCACCAGGTCAGTATCCCGACCAACCCGGACTACGGCATTCTCAACCTCTCCCAGGCGGTTCAGGTACTCGCCTATGAACTGCGCAAGGCATGGAGGCGTGCCGAGGGTCACGGTGCCTCGCTACCCGCTACAGCACGCCTGCCTAGCCGTGAGCAAGTCGATCACTTCTACAGCCATCTGAGTCGAGTCATGCACAGGAGCGGCTTTCTGACCCAGCCCCACGCACGTACCGAGGCGCATCTGCAGGCGTTATTCGCCCGAGCTCAGCCGACGCGAAAGGAACTCTCGCTGCTGCGCGGTCTGCTGGCCTCTGTGGAGCAGCATTTCCCTGAAGAATGAATATCAACAAGGTGCCGCTGGCAGTTCATTCGTGTGCCAACTACTTTGAATAGGCAACAACACAATTCATTAACATTCCAAGGCGGTAAAGAACGATGAAGCTTTTGCCCCTACCATTAGCAGTAGTCTTGTCCGCCATGGCAAGCCTTGCGCTTGCCGCAGACGCCGACAAACCGAGTATTGAGACTTCCCCGCAGCCAGCGGGCACGACGATCAGCATCGACAGCGTGAATATCCCTGACGGCGGCTTTGTGGTAATCCACGCCAGCGACGAGGAAGGCGATCCTATTGCGCCTGAGTCCATTGGCCATGTGGCTGTAGAACCCGGCACTCATGAAAACGTCAGCGTCGAGTTGGACGAGGAAGTCGCTTCAGGCGACAAGGTGTTTGTGATGCTGCATGAAGACACCGGCGAAGAAGGCACCTATGAGTTTGGTGCTGATAATACCGATGTCGACCTCCCCACCGTGTACGACGGCAAAGCGGTTGTCGTTCCCATGGAGATCGAATAGCGCCTGGACTTGAAGAACTCGAGAAGTGGACTTGAAGAAATAGCATCGCAGGTTTGAGATTGACACCAAAAGGCCGCTCCCAAGGTGAAGTTCGGGGAGCGGCCTTCTTGCTGGCAACCAAGCACAGACAGTTTTTCGGAAAAATCCAATCAGGCTGGCGTCAGCCAATCCGCAAGGGTGCTCAAGACGTCAGACAGATCGCCCCGCGTGTCGCGCTGATAAAGCCGCTAAAAGCGCGCCGTTATCGAACCCTCGGCAATCGGCTGTTTAGCCGCAAGGGCGCCGAACCGAGCTTCGATCAAGCCTCCGAACTCAGTAACCTATCAACGCTGGCAGCCAGGTTGCCAGTGGCGGTATGGCAATCAGCAGCAGTATCGTCAGCAGGATAGGGATCAAGAAAGGCAGCACCGAAGCCACCACCTGCCCATAGCGCAGCCGCGTGATAGCCACCATCAGAAAGAGCACATTGCCGAAGGGTGGCGTGATGACTCCGACTGAGAGTGTAATCACCATCACGATCCCGAAATGCAAAGGGTCCAGCCCCGCCGCCAGGGCCGCCGGCACCATGATCGGCGTGAAGATCAGGATACTCTCCACCACCGACATGAAGCAGCCGATCAGCAGGAAGAAAAGGGCAAAGCCGAGCAACAACAATACGGTCGGCAGCTCCACGCCGGCAATCTGAGCGGCCAGCGCCTGGGGAATGCCGATGCGCACCAGAATCCAGCCGTAGAAGCTCGATATCGAGATGATCAACAGGATCGCCACGCTGAACATCAGCGTGCGTTGAAACGCTTGAAAAAACGCCCGCGGCGTCAGGTCCCGGTAGACCAGCCCGCCTAGCACGGCGGCATACAGCGAGGCCACCGCACCTGCCTCGGTCGGGGTAAAAAAACCGCTCCATATCCCGCCGACAATGATCGCCGGCATGATCAGCGGCAGAATCGCGCGTCGTCCCGTACGCAGTACCTCGCGCCCATCGAAAGGCACGGGATCAGGCATCGCCACGCTGCCGCGCGCGCCCAGAATCAGCGTCATGCCCATCAGCAGCATCGCCATCAGTATCCCCGGCAGCACGCCGCCCACGAACAGCGCCCCGATACTGACATTCGCCAGCCAGCCATAGACCACCAGCGCGATACTCGGCGGCAGGATCGGTCCAATCACACTCGATGCCGCCGTGATACCCGTGGAATAGCCGAGATCGTAGCCGCGCTCTTTCATCGCCTTGATTTCGATGCTGCCAAGACCCGCCGCATCGGCCACGGCGGTGCCTGACATGGTGGCAAAAATGGAGCTGGCCACGACGTTGGCATGCCCCAGCCCGCCGCGAGTGAAGCCTACCAGCGCCGTGGCAAAATCAAATATCCGCGTCGTGGTCGAGCCGGTGTTCATGATATTGGCGGCCAGAATGAACAGCGGTATCGCAAGCAAGGTAAAGTTGTTCAGCGTCTGAACCACGCGCAGCGACAGCAGCTCCACCGGCAAGCCGCCGCTGCCCGTCACCGCCAGAGCAATGAACGAGGTAATGCCAATCGCAACGGCCACCGGCAGACCGATGATCATCAGCACCAGCAGGCCACCGACAAATACCAGAAGTTCGGTCATGGGATCGCCTCCTCATCGCTTCCCGGCACCACCTGCCAGGTGACCGGCCCTCTTAGCGTCTGCCAGGCTGCCAGCAGCGCCATTCCCGCAAAACCAATGAAGACGCCGTAATAGAGGTAGCTGAAACTGATGCCCAGCGAGACCGTGCGGTTGTTAGCGCTCATGTCCGACATGATCCAGGCCCCCCAGGCGGCCAGCACAAAGAAACCGCAGGAAAACACTCCGACGAGACGGTACTGGACACCCAGCAGCCAGGGAGGAAGGCGGTGGCTGAAGAGGTCCACCAGCAGATGCTCACCGCGCACCCAGGCCGACAGCGAACCGAAGCCGACCGCATAGATCGCCATCATGGTCGCCAGCTCCTCGGACCAGGGCATGGAAAGCCCCAGCATGTCTCTGGCAACCACCGCAGCAACGATCAACAGCAGGAACCCGCACAGCAGTATTACGCCAAGCGCATCACACACCAGTGTGATCGCCCTGAGCAGGTAAAAGGCCACGCGGTCGATGCCGCCGGCCGGGCGACTCATCGGATCTAACACGGATAGCTCCTTCCATCATGGTTTAAATGACAGCGGCGCCCTCTCGGCGCCGCTGTCATATCGGCTGTCAACTTGCCAGTCAGCAAACGCCGATCTCGTTCAGTTTCCGTCACTCTCACTCGTACCCAGCGCATCCTGCTTCACGCCGTCAGCCATCTCGGACAGAACCCGCTCGATTGCCGGGCGTGCCGCCTCACGGAAAGGCGCAACGTCAGGCCGGATCACCGTCATGCCTTTTTTCTGCAGCTCGTCGAGATAGAACTCATCCAGCTCGCGCTCGACCTCGGTACCGTGGCGACGCGCCACATCAACCGCTTCAGTGATCAGCGCCTGGTCCGCCTCTTCCAACGAGCTCCACCAGCGATCGCTCGCCACCCAGTTCCAGGGGAACATGACGTGGCTGGTCATGATGATATGGTCCTGCACTTCCCACAGCCGCCGGGTATAGGGTGATGAAAGCGAGTTCTCGTGACCGTCCACCTGGCCAGTCTGCATCGCCAGGTAAATCTCGGGCGCCGGCACGTTGATCACCTGAGCGCCGATTTCTCCCCACACCTCCATCCACACCGGAAGCGCTGGCATGCGCATGCGGAATCCCTGCAGATCATCAGGGCTGTGAATGGCCTTGTTGGCTGTCATGTGACGCGGCCCGCGATGCTGAGTGCCAAAGTAATGAATGCCACCCTTGCTCTCAGCCGCCTCTATCAGTTTCTGCCCAGACGGGCTCTCCATGTAGGCATCGACCTCATCCCAGCTCGAGAACACGAACGGCACGGTGATGGCGTCATACTCCGGTGCATACTGTTGCCGCCAGTTGCCCCCGGTGAGAGAGATTTGCGTCTGCCCCAGGTTGAGCAGCTCAAGCACCGCGTTCTCGCCACCCAGAGAGCCGGCAAGAAAAGGACGCACCTCGAACCGCCCCGGCGCCTTCTCTTCCAGATACTCGGCGAAACGTTCGACGGCGGCGCTCTCCGAGCCGCCTTCACTCATGGTGTTGTTGACCTGAATCTCGATGGCCTTGGCAAATGCCAGCGGTGCCATCACCGCAAGGCCCAAGCTAGCCAGCGTTGCGATAAGTGTCTTGCGCATTGTGATGTCTCCCATCCTGTTGTGGTTATGCCAGCCGTGCCGGCCCGACCCTGATAGTGGAATAGCTGGCAGTGCGCCTCAAATCGAAGTTCATGAAGGCAGGCTTCGGTCAATCACGATGGCCTGCCGAGCCCAGCGTCATGCTTGACTGCATGCCTTGCCCTGCAAGACGCCGTCAGCGAAACATGCGACTAAAGAACCAGACCTGCAAACAGGAATATTCGAGCTAACCAACCTCCCCTGCTTGCATGCACTCGCGCCGAGGCGATGCCTCTGCCAGATAACCCACCAGGTGACGCGCGATGACCGGCAGGCTTGAGTAGCGACGCATGCCGATGACCAGCTCGCGATGTGCCCAGCTACTTGTCGATTGCCTAATCCCGCCTTATTCATCAGGGTACCGAATGAGAGCGGTGGACCGAGGCAATATCGTTTTTGACCCGCTTCAATGTCATCAGGCTGCTGAGTAACCGGTTGATCTATACGATAACCGACTTTATCGAAAACCTGGCAGACTGCTAGGAATCGACTGCGGGCTCAATGCCTCAACGTTTCACCAAAAGGTGACCAAGTTGCTGAACGTCTTCTCTTTCACTTTCCGAGGACTCCTCGATGGATCTTGACTCCGGATTTCATGATGGTCGTTGTCGGCGGAATCGTCAGCGACCTCATCAAGCCGCACCGTTCGACATTCGTTCAGTGAAGGTTTCCACATGCGATTTCAGCATGGAATGTGCTCGCCGAGGAGCCTATTATGAACCCGGGGTGTCGAAGACGCCCGCATAGGACAACATCCATTGATGCCGCACGCACGGCGTTAAAAAAAATAAAAGAGGAGCGCGCGGTTACGGTGATCGCGGCCGCCGGACAAATAAAGCTTCGGCGTCATGGAGAATCACGATGCTCGAAACGCTCAACTCGTATTACCCGGTTCGCTATACGGTGCTCGCCCTGTGCGTGGTCGGCTTGCTGCTTACCCTGCTCAATCTGCTGTTTTGGGGCGGTGCTTTATGGCCGGTGCTGCTGCTGGGGGCGTTGGTCGCGCTGGGCGTGTACGACCTGCGCCAGAACAAACGCGCGATCTTGCGTAACTATCCCCTGATCGGCAATTTGCGCTTCGTGCTCGAACACATCCGCCCTGAAATTCGCCAGTACTTCATGGAATCCGACACCGAGGCCGCACCCTTCTCTCGCGCGCAGCGTTCGCTAGTCTACCAGCGTGCCAAAGGCCAAACGGATTACCGGCCGTTCGGCTCGCAAATCGACGTCAAGGAAGACGGCTATGAATGGATCAATCACTCGATGACGCCAACGCGGCTCGACTCGCATGACTTTCGCATTACTATCGGCGCGCAGCCCGCGGGCCGTACACCGCGTCCCGGCGATTGCCGGGTACCTTACGAGGCAAGCGTTTTCAACATCTCGGCGATGAGCTTCGGCGCGCTCTCGGGCAACGCCATCGAAGCGCTCAACGCCGGCGCCAAACGTGGCAATTTCGCGCACGACACGGGAGAAGGTTCGATCTCTTCACACCACCGCAAGCACGGCGGCGACTTGATCTGGGAGATCGGTTCGGGCTATTTCGGCTGTCGCAACGATGATGGCAGCTTCAATGCAGAGCGCTTCGCAAAGAACGCGACCGACTCGCAAGTCAAGATGATAGAGATCAAACTCAGCCAGGGTGCCAAGCCGGGGCAGGGTGGCGTCGTGCCGGGCGGCAAGGTGACAGCCGAGATCGCAGCGGCGCGCGGCATTCCAGTTGGGGTCACCTGCATCTCGCCGCCAACCCACAGCGCCTTTTCCTCGCCGCTCGCGTTGCTTCAGTTTATCGAGCGGTTGCGAGAGCTTTCGGGCGGCAAGCCTGTCGGCTTCAAGTTCTGTCTCGGGCATCCCTGGGAGTGGTTCGGTATCGTCAAGGCGATGATGGAGACCGACATCACGCCCGATTTCATCGTCGTCGATGGCTCGGAAGGCGGTACCGGCGCCTCGCCGGTCGAACTTATCGATCACGTCGGCGTACCGCTGCAGGAAGCGCTGCTGCTGATACACAACACGCTGGTGGGGGCCGATCTGCGCGATCGCGTCAAACTTGGCTGCGCAGGCAAGGTGATCAGCGCGTTCGATGTTGTGCGCATGCTGGCGTTGGGCGCTGACTGGTGCAACAGTGCGCGTGGATTCATGTTTGCGCTCGGCTGCATCCAGGCGCAGACCTGCCACACCGGCAACTGCCCGACGGGCGTGACGACGCAGGATCCAGTGCGCCAGAATGCGCTGGTGGTGTCGAACAAGGCGCAGCGCGTGTATCAGTTCCATGACAAAACACTGCTTGCGCTCAAGTACCTGATCCAGACGGCCGGGCTGCGGCACCCGAACGACATCCAGCCGCGGCACATCGTGCGACGCATTGACGAGAACAACGTGCGTCTGCTGTCAAACCTGTTGCCGCAGGTGGCGCGCGGGGCGCTGCTCAACGACGACTTGAGCGGAGAGCACCACATCTACCGGCACTACTGGAAGCAGTCGCGTACTGACCGTTTCGAGATGGCCGTGGACTAGCGTAAAATCACATGACGTGACAATGGTCTTCGGCCTCCCCGGATAAGCGATGTCTCGAGCGTCCATGGCGCGCAGCGTTTCGCCGTTTTTGAAGCCAGCATCCAGACACACCCGGACCTGCGCCACGTCCAGGTTCAGGCCTTCCGCCATGCTGGATCAGATGCGGAATCCAAGTATCGGCATCCTCGGCCGGTCCGACACTGCCTTTCTCGGCCGGTCCGACACTGCCTTTCTCGGCCGGTCCGACACTGCCTTTGGCAACCACCAACAAGGCATCGCAAGATAATCACAACTACTCTCAGGTAAAGATGAAGGAATAGATACATGTCGAGCCAGGAGAACCGCCAACTACCGCTTGCCGGGCTCAAGGTGCTGGAGCTCGGTCAACTGATCGCCGGCCCGTTCGCGACCAAGCTGCTCGGCGAGTTCGGTGCCGATGTGATCAAGATCGAGCCACCGAAGACCGGCGACCCGCTTCGCAGGTGGCGCATCATCGAAGACGACACCTCACTGTGGTGGCATGTGCAAAGCCGCAACAAGCGCTCCGTCTCGCTGGACTTGCGCTCCGACGAGGGCCAGCAGCTGGTGCGCCGCCTGGCGGCAGAAGCCGATGTGCTGGTGGAAAACTTCCGGCCAGGCACGCTGGAAGGCTGGGGGCTCGGCTACGAGGCTCTGGCCGCCGCCAACCCCGGGCTGATCATGGTGCGCGTCTCAGGCTACGGACAGACCGGCCCTTACCGCGACAAACCCGGCTTCGGAGTGATCGGCGAGGCCCTGGGCGGCCTGCGCTACCTCACCGGCCAACCCGGCGAACCTTCGGTCAGAGTCGGCGTCAGCATCGGCGACTCGCTGTCTGCGCTGTATGCGGTGATCGGCACCCTGCTGGCACTGCAGGAACGTCAGCACAGCGGGCTGGGCCAGGAAATCGACGTGGCGCTTCACGAGTCGGTGTTCGCCATGATGGAGAGCCTGCTCCCCGAGTTCGATGCCACTGGCCATGTGCGCCAGCCCAGCGGCAGCGCCCTGCCCGGTATCACGCCCTCCAATGCCTACCGCACCAAAAACGCCGACTACGTGTTGATCGCCGGCAATGGCGACAGCATCTTCAAGCGGCTGATGGGTGTGATCGGCAGGCCCGACCTGGCCGATGACCCGGCACTGGCCCACAACGACGGCCGTGCCCGTAACGCTGAAAAGATCGACGCTGCCATCGAAGACTGGACACTTGAGCGCGGTCGCGAAGAAATACTCAGCGCCCTGGACGAGGCTCGGGTGCCGGCGGGCTATCCCTACACCTCTGCCGACATCGCCGCCGATCCGCACTATCTGGCCCGAGAGATGATCCAGACCATCACCCGGCCCAACGGCAAGCCGCTCAAGGTGCCAGGGGTACTGCCACGCCTCAGCGCCACCCCAGGCCGGCTGGGTAACGGCGGGCCGACTCTGGGTCAGCACACTGATGAAGTGCTCGACGAATTGGGCATCGACCAGGCCACGCGGATCAAGCTGCGCAGCGCCGGAATTATCTGAACCGGAATCAGGGCTTGTGATGATAAAAGGGCTGCGCTTGTCATTTCAAAAGCGGGCCCGTCTGCGATAAGTATGCCGAGTCGAATTCCGCCAGCGCCACCAAGCCGTCATAATCATCGAACGTCACACGGCCGTCCTGAAACGTGACCAACCCGCCTTCCCTCAACTTCCGTAAAACACGATTGACATGCACGGCCGTCAGGCCCAGTGCATCAGCGAGGTGGTACTGCGTCAGCGGACAGGCATAGCCTGCTTTGCTGCCCATCCCGACAAGCGCCAGCCTGGCCCCGAGTTCCAACAGGAAATGTGCCATGCGTGCCTCGGCGTCGCGGCGTCCTAGCCCGACCAGACGTTCGACCACTATGGCTTCATCGCGGGACGCGGCCCAGAGAATGGCGGTTGCCAGCCGAGGCATCCGGGCGAAGGCATCCAGAAGATCACTGGTGAGAACCTCGGCGGCCTGAATCTCCACGATCGGCTCAATGCTGTGATCCGAGGTGTGCAGCAGAACGCTGCGCAATCCCAGAAAATCCCCTGGTATCTGGAAGTCGACAATCTGGCGCGACCCGTCGGGTTGGAGCTTATAGGAGCAGACCCAGCCCGCCGACATGATGTAGGCGACATGATCCGACTGCCCTTGATGAACCAGGTCACGCCCTGCCGCAAAAGTCCGGCGGCGCTGATGCTGATGCTCCAGTACAGCCAAGTCGTCCTCCGACAGTGCAACGAAGGCTGAAAGCTTGGCCGCGAGCGGGCTGTTGGCGATGGTAGTCAAAAGATCGTCCTGACGTGAGAGATCCTTGGAAAAAGAAGTCCCCACGACTGCTTTCGATCAGTATAGCAACGCGCGTTTATTGCGATGCTAGTGGAAGCAGTCAGGCTCATCCTTGACCCTGATCACATACTTACAAAAAGGATGGCACCTAATGTCAGATCATACAATTTACTCAGGAATGGCAGCGCTTTCGATCTGCGAGTCACTGCTGCTTGCCATGAACGATCACAAGCTACTTCCCGAGGGCGAGATCATAGGGCTGCTCCGCGACGCCGCAGCGGCCAACGAGAACGCTACCGGAACAGACGCTGAGCGCGAGATGCATCAGGCCGTCGCCAGCCAGATCAATCGGATCATCTCTGGTGGAAACTCGGTGCGAAGGCCCTGAATCCCGAAGAGGCCCCAAACAAAGACGCAAAACCCGGATGGGCGTTTCGGTGCCATTTCCGACAGGCTGACGCAGGTTAGTGCGCGCTGCCCCGACCCAGGGTATCAAGGTAGTGCGAAGGTCGCGGCATCAAGGAAAACCGCTAGGCTAGGAAACTCCCGAGGATCAGCACAGCTTGGCCGCTCGTGCTTACCTCTCGTCGTGTCTCTCGGGTGTCATTCCGATAACAATGGGGTCCACTTCAGTGCGACAGTCGCGATGGCCGACAATCAGGTCAATCAAGACAATCGAGCATTCTCGATCAAAGGAGATAATAAAATGTCGAAGGGCAATAAGAGAAGCAGCAACCGAGAAGCCAAGAAACCGAAGAAGATCAAGGAGAAAGCCGTTGCGACAGCTGACTTTTCCAAGAGCAAAGCATCGGTTCTTCTCAGTCAGACCAAGAAGAAGTAGGCACTATAGCTATGTCATAGAGGAAGCGGGTTGTAGAGAATACCGACGCACCGCTCTGCTCCTGGCGGGAGGAAGCTAACATAGATCAGTTTTGCAGCGCACCGCAGCAGCTATATTGCTCCTAAAAATGCAAGCTCTTCCCCCCCAACCTCCATGAATATTCATGTTGTACCGAAACGAGAATTGGTAGGGGTCTGGGATACAACCGGATAAGCACGCACGAATCTTTCTTTTTCTCCCCCAGGACACTTACTTTATGAGCAATAAAAACCGTATCCCCAGCCTGGTTCCGCTGACGCCATTGGCCATGATGGATGTTTATAAAGTCAGCGTGATGGCGATGGAAATGCTTTCCTCAGCATCTTCGACCATTGCCTTGCGTAATAATCTGTGGCTGACCCAACCCCCCACTAGCCCAGATATGATGCAGGAAAATCAACTCATGATGACGGAAAAGATGCAGGCAAGCATGGAAGTCGGCCTGGAAATGCAGAAAAACCTGCTCAACATGTCAGCGGGCAAGTTCTATCCTTGGTGGGTTACCGGGCGCCGTGCCCTGCGGCCACTGTATCACCGCACCACCGCCAACTCTCGACGACTTTCACGCAGCTGAGTATCGGTTCTTCTCGATCAGACCACGAAGTAGGCGCTATAGGAGAATACTGACGTACCGCCCTGCTCATGCCGGAGCTGCGAAGGCGATCTCAGGACTTGCCAAGGATTGGACGGACTGGGCAGAGCATTTCCCCATCTCACCCGGCAAGCAAATGGGCCCACGAAATCGGCGATGCACAGTGCGCAGACACCCATCGAACCAGAACACGGACGCTGGCAAACAGCTGCCTGTTAATCATGGCGGCGCCTGATGTCAGGCAAAGGTTGATCCGTTAAACGTGCACTTTGATATAGGCATTTAACCATAAACCACACCCAAGATTTAATATAATTAAAAAAATAATAATTTAGTGAACCATAAACGCGACATCAACATTAATTTATTAAATTAACCGCGATCGGCGTTGAGCCAAATCGGGTTGGCGCGAGATGATGTTATCATAAGATAGCTAAATCGCGGCCGATTATTATTTGATTAAACTGATATGAGAGAAACCTATGCAGGACATAAGACGTCTTGAAGTTGGAATGCCCACAAAGATTGGCACGGATCAGGTGGAGGATCCTGAGGTGGGCAGGGAATATATCCGAGGATTCGATACCAATAGCTGGCTCCTGTTTACCGACGACCAGGCTGAGGATCGCCCTGCTGTCGTTCGTATTGATAGGATCGACGGCGATGTGTGCCACTGCACGGTCACAAGAAAGCCAAGTCGATAGCAGCGCCTTCCTACTCTCGCCCTGACTGACCACGATAGAGTGCGAGTGACGAAATGACGTCAGGCCTCGACGGCGATATCTATTGCGCTCAGAACAGCGCCTGACCGTCCGTGCGAGGAGAGGCACAATGCAAAAGTAAGGCGATGGTCGACAATCAGGTCAATCAAGAGAATCGAGCACCGTTGACAAAAATTGATTGAAAGATATAAATTTCCATGAGCCTGCTCACGGATTTAGAATAATGATATCTATAAAAAATACTAGATTTTTGGCCAAGTTCCGTATAGCTCATTGCTCTTATTTAATTACTTTATTTTACTTTTTATTGCATTGCACAAATATAGCGACTATGATGGATAGCAACAAAGAAGGATAACCAGTTTTCAATAGACTCCCATTAACGACAGCTGGGCCGGCTATTAGCAGTGACACCTATCTTTGCTAAACCACTTAATATAAGGAATAAACATATGTCTAATGATATTTCCAATAAAGCCACCGAGCAGTTTGAAAACTTGATGGGTTCTCCGCTGCGCAGTATTGGCACCATGAACCTTGATTTCACCGAAAAGCTGGTCGGCACTCAGCTCGAATCTGCCCGTGCCTTGTCTGACCTCAGCTTGGCTCAGGCGCGTGTATGGTTGGATGTGAAAGATGCCGACGGTTTCAAGAAAGCCGTGGAAAGCCAGCAGAAGGCCGCTCAGGACGCCGGCGAACGTCTCAAGAGCGATGCTGAAGCGCTAATGGGACTCAGCCAAGACTACCTGAAGCAAGGTCAGGAGATGACCAAGGAGCAGGGCCAAAAGGTACAAAAGGCTGCTGACTCGCAAAGCCAGAAGATCGCTGATGAAAAGCCCAAGGCTGCCAGCAAGAGCTGATTTCGCTGCATTAATAATTTTAGCAAGCATGCGGCCTTCGGGCCTGCAAGGTCATCGCCTCGGCGATGACCTTTTCATTGTGCGTCAGGCGTGGCGCGTAGCACCGTTAGGTGCTGTTTCCGAGGGTAGTGCCTTGGGATGACTTGGGAGTGAGAGTCCCCCTACGGACCCTGATAGCGGGATCCGTTAGTGAACGGCAAGGATGTCCGTCGTGAGACGGAATCTGAATGAAGCAAACCGGCCTAGAGAGGTGTCGGGATGGGCGGACAGGAGTCAGCAGAAGCCATAAGTACGCGCCGGTTCACCGCGGCACCAAGGGCTACACATGAAGAACCGCGAGTAGGCAATGACGCTTCGAGGACCGATCATGAAGACAGATGATGGCACTTATCTTGAGCGCTTTTTATACCAGCAGCCACCAACGATCAGCCTATTCGGCCTCTCGTTGCCAAGGGCTGGCAATGAGAGGCCAGTTGCCCCACCAGGCAAGATCATCACACGTCAGGAGTCGTGTTCTCGCTGGCCACACGCCGCCGCTGCCAGCGCTCCGCCACGGCTTGAGCATGCGCCAGATCCCGGCAATAGGTCAGCTTCTCGGCGGTCTTGCGAATGCCGGCACGGCGGAGCTTGACGATCATTCTCGACGGCAGGCCGACAAGAATCAGTGCCACGTCCTCGCGCTGCATTTCTTCGATTAATGCCTGAAGTGCAACAATTGCTGTGCCATCAATAGTAGGCACATCGCTCATGTCGATGACGATGGTGCGGACTTTGGGGTCAATCAGATGCAGCGACGTCAGCGCCTTCTCGGCAACGCCGAAGAACAGCGGGCCATTGATAGCGTAGACGGCCACCTCATCAGTAAAGGCACTATCCGCGGGCTGATCATCGTTAGCGACCAGGTCCGTGTGTGTCAGCAAGGCCATGCGGCGGATGAACAGCGCAGCGGCCAGGCCAATACCTACCGCCACGGCCAGCACCATGTCGAAGATCACCGTCAGTCCAAAGCAGGTCACCAGTATCGCCACGTCATTCATCGGCGCCGAGCGCAGCGTAAATACAAAGCGGCGCGCCTCGCTCATGTTCCAGGCGATGATGAACAGCAGCGCCGCCAGCGAAGCCATGGGCACCAGCCCCAGCAGGCCCGCTAGCGCAATCACGGTCAGCAGCACCACCCCGGAATGCACCACCGCGGCAATCGGCGAGCGAGCGCCGCTGCGAATATTGGTCGCCGTGCGGGCAATGGCCGCGGTAGCCGTGATACCGCCGAACAGCGGCGCGACGATGTTACCCAGGCCCTGGCCGATCAGCTCGGCATTGGGGTCGTGCTTGGTCTTGGTCAGCCCATCTGCGATGACCGCGCATAGCAGCGACTCGATCGCCCCCAGCATGGCAATCGCAAAAGCTGGCCCGATCAGCGCGCGAATCAGGTCGAAGTTCAGCACCAGCGGCTCGCTGTCGGCACCGGGCAGCAGCCAAGGGGCCATCAACGACGGGGCAATCGGCGGAATGCCGCTGCCGGACTGACCACCGGCCTCCCAGGTAAAGCGTGAAGAAATCGTTTCTACAGCAACCTCTGCGCCGCTGACCAGCCAGCGATTGGCGCCGTAGGCCGCGATGGCGCCTACTACCAGGCCGATCATGGGCGCCGGAATGGGTGCCTTCAGGCGCGGCCACAGCAGCATGACCGCCAGTGTGAATACCCCGATGCCAAGCTCGAGAGGCGCAATCGTGGGCAGTGAACCGACGATCTGCCCAACGTTCTCGATGAAATGTTCACCTAGCTGCCCTACCTCCAACCCTAGAAAGTCGGGCACTTGCAGCGTGGCGATCACCACCGCGATCCCTGCGGTGAAGCCCAGCACCACTGGGTAGGGCACGAACTCGATCAGCCGCCCCATGCGCGACAGCCCCAGCACAATCAGAATGACGCCGGCCATCATCGAGGCGATCAGCAACCCCCCCAGGCCGTACTGCTGCACGATGGGAAACAGGATGACCACAAAAGCGGCGGTGGGGCCGGAGACATTGAAGCGCGCCCCGCCGGTCAAGGCGATGATGGCGCCGGCCACAATCGCCGTGTAGAGCCCGTGCTGGGGCGGCACCCCCGTGGCGATCGCCAGTGCCATGGAAAGCGGCACGGCCACCGTGCCAATGGTCAGCCCCGCCATTACATCTTTGCGCAAGTCCGAAAACCCGTACCCTTCTCGCCAGACGTCGCGCAGGCCCGTGGCGATACCGGGAAGGTTCAGTGAAAAGCGATTGCGTGCCATAGACGATTCTCCGAGCGTGCCATCCTCGCCGTGGAAGAGACTTGCAACAATACTCCCAGCGTGGGATAACGCCAAAACATGTTAATAAGATTAACATGTGGTTCGCATTGAATACTAACGGTGATTACCATGGACAACATGGAAAAAAAGACTGCCCGCCTGACCTTGCTGATCGATCCGCACAAGAAACGTGCCTTCGAGCAACTCTGTGCCTCGCAGGATCTGACGCCTTCACAGGTGGTTCGCCAGTTGATCCGCGACTATCTACACACTCATGGCGTTGAGTATAAAACCCAGCCATCTCGACGCCTCCCCGACGAAAATGAATAAAGCGTGATATAAGCGACAATCCGCCGCAGACCAAGAGACGACATACGTTGCTCACGCCTGACGCTATATTAAAAGAATAGATATATAACTAAAAAATATAGCCTCGAGGTAACAACATATGCGCAGACACCCTACCTCTCGTCTCCCTCTCTCCGCCCCCTCCTTGGGGCGCCGCCAGCTGCTCAAGCTAGGGCTTGGTGCCGGGGCAGCTAGCCTGATGCCACTCTCATTCCTGTTGGCAGACACCATCTCGACACAAGCCCGAATCGTCATTCTAGGCGGTGGTGCCGCCGGGATGTCGATTGCCAATCGCCTGGCCATGCGCCTGAGCGGCGCAACCATCACCGTGGTCGAGCCAAGGGAGCAGCACCATTATCAGCCGGGTTGGACCCTGGTTGCCTCTGGCGTCTGGGATGCCAAGCAAACGCTGCGACCCAACGCCGACTTTCGCCCTGCCAGCATCGGCTGGGAAAAAGGCCCGGCGACCGGTATCGACGCCGAGCGGCGCAAAGTCACCCTGGCTGACGCCAGCACGCTGGATTACGACGTCCTGGTTGTCGCCACCGGCCTGCAGCTCAACTATCAACTGATCGATGGCATGTCACCAGAGCTGGTCGGCAGCCACGGCATTGGCAGCGTCTACGCGAGCCTCGACGCCGCCGTTCGCACGCGCGACACCATTGACAACTGGATCGCTCAAGGCGGCGGCCAGGGGATTTTCACCTCGCCGCAAACCGCCATCAAATGTGCCGGCGCGCCGATCAAGATGACCTTCACCACCCTTTCCCAAATCAAGAACAATTCAGCGCGTGATAACTTCAACCTCGATTACTTTACCCCCAGCGGCGGCATGTTCAGCCAGCCCTGGATCAGTGACTTTCTCAAGCGGCGCTTCGATCAAGAGGGCATTACGCGCCACCATCACTGGCATCTCAGCGCCATTGAGCCAGGTGCGAAACAGGCCGAGCTCACCTCTCAGGATGGCAGCATCGAAGTGCGTGACTACGACTTTATCCATGTAGTACCGCCAATGAGCGCGCCGGACTTTGTCAAGGCAAGCGACCTTATTGCCTCCGAAGGACCATTCAAAGGCGAGTGGCTCGACACCGACATTCACACCATGCAGCACCGTCGTTATCCCGAGGTGTTCGGTATCGGCGATGTCATTGGCGCGCCAATCAACAAGACAGCTGCAAGTGTCAAGGCTCAGGCCCCCGTGGTGGAGGCCAACATCGCCGCCTTCCTGCAGGACAAGCCGATGCCTGCCCGCCACAACGGCTACACCTCATGTCCGCTCATCACTGACATCGGCAAAGCGATGCTGGTGGAATTCGGCTACGACAACGACATGGCCTTCCTGCCGTCATTCCCCTTCATCGACCCCAAGGAAGAATCCTGGGCGGCCTGGGTGCTCAAGGACTATCTGCTTCAGCCCGCCTACTACGCCATGCTTGAAGGCCGCGTTTAAGGAGACTTGCCATGCAATTTTCGCTATCCGGCATCCTCGCAGTGCTGACCCATGCAATCCCACCCTTCCTGCCACTGATCCTCGCCATCCTGGCGCTGCTGGTGGTCACCCAGCTGATCGCCCACCTGCGCGGCTATCGGCTCGCCAGCTACCGCTGCGCGCCGGCCGCCCTGGCCGCCCTGCTAGTGGGGCTATCGACACTGTAGTGGTTGCCAGCGTTGACCTCTTCGCGGCTGGCCTTCGTAGCCACCGTCACTGACTGGGCCGCGCTCATCGCCGCCGCCTTGGGCGTTGCGCTCATCGCCTGGCTGGTATTGCATCCGCTGAGCTACCTGATCCGCGGTCGCCGCCAGAGCTGAGCACAACGTCCCCCTTCTCTTGCCTGCGGCTGGGCACCTTGCCCGCCGCCCCTTCTCCTTATTTCACCACCCTGTTTCCTTCGGCGTGCGGCCACGCTCACACCGACATACACTGTCTTCCGGAACTCGACCCCGAAGGTGTCATGCAAAACTCTGTGAAGAACGTCGTGCTGCTGATTGATGTGCAAAACCTCTACTACACCGCGCGCCACACCTATGGCCGGCATATCGACTACAACGCCCTGTGGGCCATGGCGACCCGGGGTCGCCGCGTGACCAAAGCGCTCGCCTACGCCATCGACCGGGGTGACCCGCGTCAGCGTCAGTTCCAGAATATTCTGCGCGGCATCGGCTTCGAGGTGCGCCTCAAGCCGTTCATCCAGCGCGCCGATGGCTCCGCCAAGGGCGACTGGGATGTAGGCATCACCCTCGACGCCGTGCGCTACGCCAGCGCCGCCGACGTCGTGGTACTGGCCTCCGGCGACGGTGATTTCGCCATGCTGGCCGAGGCCCTGCGGGAAGAGCACGGTGTGGAGGTTGAAGTGTACGGCGTACCTGCGCTGACCGCCGGCGCGCTGATGCGCTCCGCCACCCGCTTCGTGCCTATCGAAGGCTCACTGTTGATGAGCTGAAACATCGGCACAGGCCATGGCTGCCAGGCCGCTGGGCAGACAACAAGCGGCAAAATGCCTACACTGCAGCGCAGCATCTACACGAGCGACAAACAGCAACGAATGAACAGCATGGGAAGCGGATAAGTGGCAAGCAATGACACCAAGCAAATCGATCTGGCGCTTCAGGGCGGCGGCTCTCACGGCGCCCTGGCCTGGGGCGTGCTGGACCGGCTGCTGGAAGACGAGCGCATCGAGATCGAAGCCATCAGCGGCACCAGCGCCGGCGCCATGAATGCCGTGGTGGTAGCCGACGGCATCAACAAGGGCGGCCGCGACGGCGCCCGCCAGGCGCTGCATGACTTCTGGTCTGCAATCAGCGATGCCGCTCGCTTCTCGCCCATTCAGCGCAGCTTCTGGGACCGCCTGATGGGTAGCGACAGTCTGGACATGTCGCCCAGCTATATCTTCTTCGAGCACCTCACTCAGCTGGTCTCGCCCGCCCTGCTGAACCCTATGGACATCAATCCGCTCAGAGACCTGATCCAGTGCACCATCGACTTCGATCAGGTCAACGCCTGCAAGGCCGTGAAGGTATTCGTCACCGCCACCAACGTGCGCACCGGGCGGGCTAAAGTGTTTCGTCAGCCGCATATCTGCTGTGAAACCCTGATGGCCTCGGCCTGCCTGCCCCACGTATTTCCGACCGTGGAAATCGACGGTGAAGCTTATTGGGACGGCGGCTACAGCGGCAACCCGGCGCTCTATCCGCTGGTCGACGACTGTGCCGCCCAGGATCTGGTCGTGGTCCAGATCAACCCGCTGATGCGACAGCAGCTGCCTGACACGGCCCGCGACATCACCAACCGCATCAACGAGATCACCTTCAATACCAGCCTGATCAAAGAACTGCGCAGCATTCAACTGCTGCAGCAGCTGATCGAGGCCCAAGGCTTCGAGCCAGAACAGTACCGCGCCATGCGCCTGCACCTGATCCACGCCGAGCACGATATCGAATCGCTCAGCGCCTCCAGCAAGATGAACGCCGAATGGTCGTTCTTGAAAAAGCTCCACAGCCTAGGCCGCGAATGGGCCGAGTGCTGGCTCGACGAGCACTTCGATGCCCTCGGCAAGCACTCATCCTTCGAGCTGAACCGCATGTTCACCGACACCTTCCGCCCCTATCGTTGCCCAGGCACTTCGACGCGCGACTAGCCTCCCGACGGTGACAGCCGATATTCAAGAATGTTTTCGGATTCGCGCAGATAAGCAGCCAGCTTGGCCAGGTTTCGCTTGTCGTGGGTCTGCAACACCATCTGGTAACGAAAGACGGTGCCGCGTTCGGTGAGACGATAGCTCATCGACTTCACCACGCAGCTATGTTGGGCAATCATCTCGCGCACTTTATCTTCGTCATCCACCGCATCGATCGAATAACAAAGTTCATGGTCAGCAAATGACTCGCTGGGCATCAGATCTTCCACCCAGCGAAAGATCGACAGTGTCAGCAGCGTAGCAAAGGTGGCAACGACGGCCGGAAACATAAAACCTACGCCATACAGAATACCCAGCGCAGACGTCATCCAGATCGACGCCGCGGTGGTCAGGCCGTGTACCGTCAGCCCCTCCTTGAAAATGACCCCCGCGCCAAGAAAGCCGATGCCGGTCATGATGCCCTGGGCCATGCGTGTGGGATCGGCGCGAATCGCCGACTCAGGCAGACTCATGTCCATCCACTGCGACTGATGCGTGGAGACCAGCATCAGCAGCGCCGAAGCGGCGCATACCAGCGCATGCGTTCGAAACCCAGCCGGGCGACCGTGAAAGCTACGCTCCAGCCCGATCAAACTGCCCGCCAGCCAGGCAGCTCCCAGGTACAGCAATATCGTCATGATATCGTCGGGCATGGCTCATCTCCTGTTAAACCTTGGTGCTTAGAACAAGCATAACGCCCCGGCACCTTGCTGCTATCAACGCGACTCATGCTGCCCTGTGTTCTCCGACTAGCCGGCTACACTGGACGAGCCTGATATCTGAACGTGCCAACAGGAGACCACCATGCAATTAATTTACACGGTGGCAATTACGCAGTGGCCATGCCCGCTCGCGCCGCCCGGGCGGCGTGCAACTTGTGATAGCTGTCGATCAGCCGCTGGTGCTTCTCCAGCCCTTCAAGCGCCATGCTGGTAGGCGTCAGGCCGTGGAAGCGCACTTCGCCCTGCACTGAGCCGACCACCGCCGACAGGGTCGTTTCGCCGAACATGCGCCCAAGATTGTGCAGAAAGTCGCCAAGCGCCAGCTCATCATCCAGCACGATCTCCAGCACCGTCTGTACCGCCTGATAGAACAGTCCACGCTCCACGGTGTTGTCGTTGTACTGCAGGAACATCTCGACCCGCTCCAGCGCCTCTTCATGCTGCCTGAGCGCCAGGTTGATCAGCAGCTTGAGCTCGAGAATGGTCAACTGGCCCCACACCGTATTCTCGTCGAACTCGATGCCGATCAGGGTGATGATGTCCAGGTGCTCGTCGAGCTGGCTGTCTTCCAGGCGCTCGAGCAGATCGGCAAGCGCCTCGTCGCTCAGCCGGTGCAGGTTGAGGATGTCCTCACGGTACTGCAGCGCCACGTTGGTGTTATCCCAGATCAGGTCTTCCACCGGATAGACCTCGGAGAAGCCCGGCACCAGGATGCGGCACACCGGCGCGCCCAGCTCCTCGCGCACGGCCACATAGGCCTCCAGCTCCAGCGCTTCGAGCAGGCCGAACAGGTTGGCCGCCTCGGCCTCATTGGTGCCGGAAAAATCCCACTCGCAGAACGCGAACTCCGAGCGGGCGCTGAAGAAGCGCCAGGAGATCACCCCGGAGGAATCGATGAAGTGTTCGACGTAGTTGTTGGGCTCGGCCACCGCCAGGGAGTTGAAAGTGGGCGGCAGGAAGTCGTTGAACCCCTCGAAGCTGCGCCCCTGCAGCAGCTCGGTGAGGGTGCGCTCCAGCGCCACCTCGAAGCTGGGGTGCGCGCCGAAGCAGGCGAACACGCCGCCGGTCTTGGGGTTCATCAGGGTGACGCACATCACCGGGAACTGGCCGCCCAGCGAGGCATCCTTGACCAGCACCGGGAAGCCCTGAGCCTCCAGCGCCTCGATGCCCTCGAGAATGGACGGGTAGCGACTGAGTACTTCCTGGGGCACGTCGGGCAGCGCGATCTCTTCCTCAATGATCTGCTTCTTGACCGCCCGCTCGATGATCTCCGACAGGCACTGCACCTGGGCCTCGGCCAGGGTATTGCCGGCGCTCATGCCGTTGCTGAGGTAGAGATTCTCGATCAGGTTGGAGGGGAAGTAGACCGTCTCGCCGTCCGAGTGGCGCACGAACGGCAGCGCCACGATGCCGCGATCCGCCCGGCCGGAGTTGGTGTCGATCAGGTGCGAGCCGCGCAGCTCGCCGTCGGGGTCGTAGATCGCCCGGCAGTGGTCATCCAGCAGGCCCTCGGGCAGGGCGTCGTCCGCTCCGGGCAGGAACCAGCGCTCGTTGGGGTAGTGAACGAAGGCGCTGTTGGCGATGGCCTCGCCGAAGAACTGATCGTTGTAGTAGAAGTTGAAGTTCATGCGCTCGATGAACTCGCCCAGCGCCGAGCACAGCGCGCTCTCCTTGGTGGCGCCCTTGCCGTTGGTGAAGCACATCGGCGAGGCGGCGTCGCGCAGGTGCAGCGACCAGACGTGGGGCACGATGTTGCGCCACGAAGCGATCTCGATCTTGATGCCGAGCCCCGCCAGGATACCGGTCAGGTTGGCGATGGTCTGCTCCAGCGGCAGATCCTTGCCCTCGATCCAGGTGCTGCCTTCACCCAGCGCCTTGCCCATCAGCAGCGCCTGGGCGTCCCCGTCGATGCTCTCCACCACCTCGATCTCGAACTCGGGGCCGGTCTGCACCACCTTCTTCACCGTGCAGCGGTCGATGGAGCGCAGAATGCCCTGGCGATCCTTGTCGGAGATATCTTCCGGCAGCTCCACCTGGATCTTGAAGATCTGCTTGTAGCGGTTCTCCGGGTCGACGATGTTGTTCTGCGACAGGCGGATATTCTCGGTGGGAATGTTCCGCGCGTTGCAGTACACCTTGACGAAGTAGGCCGCGCACATGGCCGAGGAGGCTAGGAAATAGTCGAACGGGCCGGGGGCGGAGCCGTCGCCCTTGTAGCGGATGGGCTGGTCGGCGATGACGCTGAAGTCGTCGAACCTGGCCTCCAGGCGGAGGTTGTCGAGATAGTTGACCTTGATTTCCATGGGGACGGCACCGAACGGTTGAGCGTGGGCAGAGGCGAAAGCGGAAAGCCGGCCATTATCCCGGTTTTGGCGGTCGATGTCTTGGCCGCGTCGGCCTTTACGCTGCGCCCCTAGCCTCGCTTGTCAGCCGCACCCTTGAAGCAAGACGGCTTCTGACCAATCCCGCCTCATGGCCCATCCACCAACCCCGCCAGCAGTTCGGTGATGCTGGCCTCGATTGCCGCACTTGTTACCAGCCTCGGCACCGCTTGGCGCAGGGCTATATGACTCTCGGGATCAAAAAGCTCCGGATCGCCCACCGCGCGCTGAAAAGTATTGACCACCTCGACCAGTTCTGCCGGCTCGGCATCGACCTGCATGGCGCCGTGCACCAGCATGGCCATGGCGCCGCTGCCACCTTCACTCCCCTCTTTTCCTTCCTTTGTGTTTTTCACTCGCCGCCAGCGCTGGGCGGTGCCGACCAGCTTGCGCTCGCCGATGCGCACGTTGAAGCGGCCATCGCAGTAGGCTCCCGGTGCGGCGCCGAGATTGGCGGTGGTCACGCCCAGGGTTTCAAGCCAGGCGCACCAGGTCTCGCCAAAACGGCGATAGCCCCACTCGAGCTCCACCCTGCCGCCACTCTGGCGGCGCACGGCGAGGGCGATGTTGACCACCATCGGTCCCTGGGGAACGGGCGTGCCGCCGGTATTGCGGAAAAGCACCGGCCAGCCTTGGGCGGCAAGCTGCTCACAGGCGGCATCGAAGCCTTCCAGGCGCTGATGGCGCCGGGGCATCACCAGCGCCTGATCTCGCGGCGACCAGGCAAGCCAGCCCATTTCGCTGTCGCCTTGGCACACCGCCTCCAGCAGTGCGTCTTCAGCAGCAAGCCCGGCGGCTACCGTGGGGTATTGCAGCGTCATGCGATTGGTTTTGATCTCGGCAGGCATGCGGGCGACTCCGGTCGGACGAACAAGAACAGAAAAGGATGATATCGGATACTCGCCGTGCGATGGTTCCAGGTTCTGCTCTCGCATTGACATCAGTCCTGATTACCCGCCCCGAAACTGAGCGCAGTGCGACATTGGTCGCAGGCTTTCAAAGCTGACCTTTACGTTAACGTCAACCTGTTCTAGTCTTGAACCATTGATATTGCCAGCACCCAAACACTTCGGGAGTTCACCATGCACAGCCCCTACACCCCCCTCGATTTCGGCCTGGATGAAACCCTCGTCATGCTGCGCGAGCAGGTCAATGCCTTCGCCCGCGACGAGATCGCGCCGCGCGCCGCCGAGATCGACGAGAAAAATGAATTCCCGCAAGACCTGTGGCAGAAGTTCGGCGACATGGGCCTGCTTGGCATCACCGTGCCCGACGAGGACGGCGGCAGCGGCATGGGCTACCTCGCCCACTGCATTGCCCTGGAAGAGATCTCCCGGGCCAGCGCCTCGGTGGGGCTGTCCTACGGCGCGCACTCCAACCTGTGCGTCAATCAGATCAAGCTCAATGCCACTGCCGAGCAGAAGGCCAAGTATCTGCCCAAGCTGATCAGCGGCGAGCATGTCGGTGCGCTGGCGATGTCCGAGCCGGGGGCAGGCTCCGATGTGGTGTCCATGCGCCTCAAGGCAGAAAAGCGCGGCGATCACTACGTGCTCAACGGCAACAAGATGTGGATCACCAACGGCCCCGAGGCCAATACCCTGGTGGTCTACGCCAAGACCGACCCCGACGCTGGCTCCAGGGGCATCACCGCTTTCATTATCGAGAAGGGCTTCAAGGGCTTTTCTACCGCCCAGAAGCTCGACAAGCTCGGCATGCGCGGTTCCAACACCTGTGAGCTGGTGTTCGAGGACTGCGAAGTACCGGCAGAAAACGTGCTTGGCGAGGTCAACCGCGGCGTGCGCGTGCTGATGAGCGGCCTCGACTTCGAGCGCACCGTGCTGGCCGCCGGCCCCATCGGCATCATGCAGGCCGCCATGGACGTGGTAGTGCCGTATATCCACGAGCGCAAGCAGTTCAACCAGTCGATCGGCGAGTTCCAACTGGTACAGGGCAAGATCGCCGACATGTACACCACCCTGAACGCCTGTCGCGCCTATCTTTACACTGTGGCAGCAGCCTGTGATCGCGGCCAGACGTCACGCAAGGACGCCGCGGGGGTGATTCTCTACTGTGCCGAGAAGGCCACCCAGGTGGCGCTGGACGCCATTCAGCTGCTGGGCGGCAACGGCTATATCAACGAATACCCCACCGGACGCCTGCTGCGCGATGCCAAGCTGTATGAGATCGGCGCCGGCACCAGCGAAGTGCGCCGCATGCTGATTGGCCGCGAGATCTTCAACGAATCGGCTTGAACCACCGGCTTCTGTAGGAGGGATGCTTTGCATCGCGACCGGAGGCCGCAGGCCTCCCACGGAAAACCCCAAGGCGCCTGGCGGCGCCTGTCGCGCAGCAGAGCTGCCTCCTACAACAACCACCGGTATCCAGTGTTGGCACATCAATTCAAGGATTCGCATGACTATCCTAGACACCCAGATCAACCCCCGCGCCGAGGATTTTCAGGCCCGCGACGCGGCCATGCGTGGCGAAGTCGGCAAGCTGCGTGAGCTGACCGCCGCCATCAGCCAGGGCGGCGGCGAGAAGGCTCGCGCGCGCCACGAGTCTCGCGGCAAGCTGTTCGTACGTGACCGCATCGACCACCTGATCGACGAAGGCTCGCCCTTCCTCGAGTTCTCCGCGCTGGCCGCCCATGAGGTGTACGACGACTCGATACCCGCCGCCGGTCTGGTGACGGGCATCGGTCGCGTCTCGGGAGTCGAGTGCGTGATCGTGGCCAACGATGCCACGGTCAAGGGCGGCACCTATTTCCCGCTGACGGTCAAGAAGCACCTGCGCGCCCAGGAGATCGCCCGCAAGCATCGCCTGCCGTGCATCTATCTGGTCGACTCCGGCGGCGCCTTCCTGCCGCGCCAGGACGAAGTCTTCCCGGACCGCGACCACTTCGGCCGCATCTTCTACAACCAGGCCACACTGTCGTCCGAGGGCATCCCACAGATCGCCGTGGTCATGGGCTCGTGCACCGCCGGCGGCGCCTATGTGCCAGCCATGGCCGACGAGTCGATCATCGTAAAAGAGCAAGGCACGATCTTCCTTGGCGGCCCGCCGCTGGTGAAGGCTGCCACGGGCGAGTCGATCAGCGCCGAGGATCTGGGCGGTGCCGACGTGCACACCAGGATCAGCGGCGTGGCCGATCACTACGCCGAAAACGACGCCCACGCTCTGCAGCTGGCCCGCGCCTGCGTGTCACGGCTGAACTGGCAGAAGCGCGGCAAGCTGGCCATGGTCGAACCCAAGCCGCCGCGCCTTGATCCCAGCGAGATTTACGGCATCGTCGGTACCGATCTCAGAAAGCCCTTCGAGGTGCGCGAGGTGATCGGCCGCATCGTCGATGACTCGGCCTTTGACGAGTTCAAGCGCTACTACGGCGACACCCTGGTCACCGGCTTCGCGCACATTCACGGTCATCCGGTGGGCATTATTGCCAACAACGGCGTGCTGTTCTCCGAGTCCGCCGTCAAGGGCGCGCACTTCATCGAGCTGTGCGCCCAGCGCAAGATTCCGCTGGTGTTTCTGCAGAACATCACCGGCTTCATGGTCGGTTCCAAGTACGAACACGAAGGTATCGCCAAGCACGGCGCCAAGCTGGTCACCGCCGTGGCCTGCGCCAAGGTGCCCAAGTTCACCGTGCTGATCGGCGGCAGCTTCGGCGCCGGCAACTACGGCATGTGCGGCCGCGCCTTCGACCCCAACCTGCTGTTCATGTGGCCCAACGCGCGCATCTCGGTGATGGGTGGCGAGCAGGCCGCCGGCGTGCTGGGACAGGTCAAGCGCGAGCAGATCGAGCGCGACGGCCGCGAGTGGACCGCCGAAGAAGAAGAAGCCTTCAAGCAGCCCACCCGCGACCAGTACGAGCATCAGGGCCACCCGTATTACGCCAGCGCCCGCCTGTGGGATGATGGCGTGATCGACCCGGCCCAGACCCGTTCCGTGCTGGGCCTGTCGCTGGCCGCCGCCATGAATGCCGAGATTGAAGAGACGCGCTTTGGCGTGTTCCGGATGTAAGGGTACCGCTATGACAACGACAACGTTTTCCAGGTTTGAGATCAGCGATCGCGGCGTCGCCCGGCTGACGCTCGAGCGCCCCGAGGTCCACAACGCCTTCGACGAGCACCTGATCGCCGAGCTCAACGGCCACCTGCTCCGCGTGGGCGAGCTGGCCGAGCGCGGCGAAATCCGCGCGCTGGTGCTGGGCTCCGAGGGCAAAAGCTTCTCTGCCGGCGCCGATCTCAACTGGATGAAGCGCATGGTCGAGTACAGCTTCGAGGACAACCTGGCCGACTCCCGCGAGCTCTCGCGGCTGATGCACACGCTGGACACCCTGCCCTGCCCTACCCTGTGTCGCGTGCAGGGTGCCGCGTTTGGCGGCGCCGTGGGGCTGGCCGCCTGCTGCGATATCGTGATTGCCTCAGACAAGGCCAAGTTCTGCCTGTCAGAGGTGCGCATCGGTCTGTCGCCGGCGGTGATCAGCCCCTATGTGCAGCGCGCCCTGGGCCAGCGCCAGATGCGTCGCTACGCGCTGACCGCCGAGGTCATGGACGCGACAACCGCCGAGGCCCTGGGCCTGGTTCACCGCGTCGTCGCACCCGAGGCCCTGGACGAGGCCGTGGAGGCGATGCTCGAGACCCTGCTGGCGACCTCGCCCCAGGCCAGCCGTGCCACCAAGGCGCTGCTCGCCGAGGTCGCCCGTGACCCTGACAGCAACGCAACCCGCGACCACAGCTGCCGGATCATCAGCGAACTGCGCGTCAGCCACGAAGGCCAGGAGGGCCTGGCCAGCTTCTTCGAGAAGCGCCGCCCCGCCTGGGCCCCAGATTCCCCTACAAACACGGAGCGCAACTCATGACCCGGACGCCCGATTCCAACACTCAGCGCTTCGATACGCTGCTGATCGCCAACCGTGGCGAGATCGCCTGTCGCATCATGCGCACCGCACGCCGGATGGGCCTGCGCACCGTGGCCGTGTATTCCGATACCGATGCCAACGCCCGCCACGTGCGTGAGGCCGACGAGGCCGTGCGCATCGGTCCGGCCGCAGCGCGCGAAAGCTATCTGGATGTCTCGGCAGTGATCGAGGCAGCCCAGCGCACCGGTGCCGGCGCCATTCACCCCGGCTATGGCTTTCTGTCAGAGAACGGCGCCTTCGTCGAAGCGCTGGAAACCGCCGGCATCACCTTTGTCGGCCCGCCCGCCTCGGCGATTGCCGCCATGGGCGACAAGTCCGCCGCCAAGGTGCGCATGGACAGCGCCGGCGTGCCGCTGGTGCCGGGCTACCACGGCGACGACCAAGACGACGAGCTGCTGCGCCGCGAAGCCGACAGCATCGGCTACCCGGTGCTGCTCAAGGCCAGCGCCGGCGGTGGCGGCAAGGGCATGCGGGTGGTGGAGTCCGGCGACGAGTTTCAGTCTCTGCTGGACGGCTGTCGCCGCGAATCCCGCGCCGCCTTCAGCGACGACCGCATGCTGATAGAGAAGTACCTGACCCAGCCGCGCCACGTCGAGGTTCAGGTGTTCTGCGACAGCCACGGCAACGGCGTCTACCTGTTCGAGCGCGACTGCAGCGTGCAACGCCGCCACCAGAAAGTGCTGGAAGAAGCGCCTGCGCCGGGAATGACTGACGCCCTGCGCCAAGAGATGGGCGAAGCCGCCGTACGCGCCGCCCAGGAAATCGGCTACGTCGGCGCGGGCACGGTAGAATTTCTCCTCGATGCCGACGGCAGCTTCTTCTTCATGGAGATGAACACCCGCCTGCAGGTCGAGCACCCGATCACCGAGATGATCACCGGCCAGGATCTGGTGGAATGGCAGCTGCGCGTGGCCATGGGCGAATCGCTGCCCTGCACCCAGCAAGAGCTGAGCATCAACGGGCACAGTTTCGAAGCGCGCCTGTACGCCGAAGATCCCGAGCAGGACTTCCTGCCGGCCACCGGCACCCTGACCCGCTTTCATATCGACCTTGAAGGCGCTGGCCTCACGCCCGAACAGGTGCGCCTGGACAGCGGCGTGGAAAGCGGCGACACGGTGTCGATGCACTACGACCCGATGCTGGCCAAGCTGATCGTTCACGGGCCGGATCGCGCCGCCGCGCTGGCAACGCTGAACCGCGCACTGGCCGCGCTGGATGTTCAGGGCGTGGTGACCAACCGCGCCTTCCTGCAGCGCCTGGCGACGCATCCCGACTTTGCCGCAGCCAACTTCGACACGCGCTTTATCGAGCGCCACGAAGACACCCTGTTCGCGCCGCACAGCTACACCAGTGAAGACTACGCCAGCGCAGCACTGATCGGCCTGCATCAGCTGGCCCGCGAGTGCGAAAGCAGCTCGCCCTGGGATCGCCACGATGGCTTTCGCCTCAACGCGCCGCGCACCATTCGCATCGCGCTGTGCCCCATTACCCAAGGCCAGGGCCAGAACGTGCCTGCTGACGCCGAGTTCTGCGTGGTCGAGGGCCAGCGAGTCACCGGTGTCAACGACTGGCAGCTGACCATTGGCGATGAAACACTGCACGCCACCATTCGCGCACTGGAAGGCGACGCCGTTGCCATCACACTGAACGGCCACCGTCGCCGGGTTCAGGCTCGCCTGGTGGGCGAGCGTCAGCGTAATGTGGTGGTGATGGTCGACCCCCAGCGCGAGACGCGCCTGTACTGGAATCGTATCGACAGCATCGACCACGGCCATCACGAGGCCGAATCGACCCTGACCGCGCCCATGCACGGCACCGTGGTGACACTGCTGCAGGAACCCGGCGTGCGCGTCGAAAAAGGCATGCCGCTGATGGTCATGGAAGCCATGAAGATGGAGCACACCATCAACGCCCCCGCCGACGGCCAGGTGGAGAGCTTCCACTTCAAAGCCGGCGATACCGTGGGCCAGGGCGACGTGCTGCTGGAATTCGCCCCCGAGGAATAGTAGAGCTGCTTAAACTTTAGGAGGGATGTTTTGCATCGCGACGGCGCCGGCAGGCGCACTGGATGCTAACTGGATATATCGGCTAATTCGGCAGGCCTCTCAGCCTGCGTCGCCCAACAAGTTGGCCTCCTACAAAACCTGATTCGTGGCAGCTGGACCTGTAGGAGGAATGCTTTGCATCGCGACGGCGCCGTCAGGCGCCCCGATAACACCATGCTGTTGATGGCATCATTGAGAGGCCTACGGCCTCTGTCGCGCAATAAATTGCCCTCTTACAAAAACCTGATTCATGGCACCTGAACCTGTAGGAGGGATGCTTTGCATCGCGACCGGAGGCCGTAGGCCTCCCAGGCGAAGACACAATTGCCTCTTCTACAGCAATCCTTATGACGGCTGGAGACAACCCCATGGCATTACCCACATCCGTGCGCCTGGTCGAGGTCGGCCCCCGCGACGGGCTGCAGAACGAGCCCGACCCCATCGCTACCGAGACCAAGCTCGAACTGATCGAGCGCCTGGGCGCGGCGGGCATCCGCTATATCGAGGCGGCCAGCTTCGTCTCGCCCAAGTGGGTGCCGCAGATGGCCGATCACCGCGAAGTGATGACCAACCTCAAGCGCTGCGACGGCGTCACCTACTCGGCGCTGACGCCCAATCTCAAAGGGCTCGAAGCCGCACTTGAGTGTGGCGTCGAAGAAGTCGCCGTGTTCGGTGCCGCCAGCGAGTCCTTCTCGCAGAAGAACATCAACTGCTCGGTGGCCGAGTCCCTAGAGCGCTTTCTGCCCGTACTCGAACGCGCCCGTCAAGCCGACGTGCGAGTTCGCGGCTATGTCTCCTGCGTGCTCGGCTGCCCCTATGAAGGCGAGATCGCCCCGGCCAAGGTCGCTGAAGTATCCAAGGCGCTGTATGAAATGGGCTGCTATGAAGTCTCGCTGGGCGACACCATCGGCACCGGCACCCCGCTTGCCGCCAAACGCATGATCGACGCCGTGGCTCGCGATATTCCCATCGACAAGCTCGCCGCCCACTTCCACGACACCTACGGCCAGGCGCTGGCCAACCTCTACGCCGTGCTAGAACAGGGCATCGCCGTGATCGACAGCTCCGTGGCCGGCCTCGGCGGCTGCCCCTACGCCAAAGGCGCCTCCGGCAACGTCGCCAGCGAAGACGTGGTCTATATGCTCAATGGCCTCGGCATCGACAGCGGTATCGACCTTGACGCCCTCGCCGCCACCGGCGACTGGATCACCCGCACCATCAACCGCCCTAACCGCTCCAAGGCCAGCGTCGCCTTGGCGGCGAAGTAATTACCCTGCCCCCCAGCGAAAAGCCCCCGGTCAGGTCACATGACTCGGGGGGAGGGTCATTCGTTACCTTATGCATAGCGCTTGGCTTTACGGTGTGCCGGGGCGCAGCGTAAGCACGTCCGACAACAGCCTCTGGTTAAATGCACTTGCATGCGCACGATCATGCGCATACCCTATTAATGTGTGTGTTACAGCAACTGGAGGCTACAATGGCCGATCTATACAACACCACCGCACCGAAAAAAGCCGCGAACTTGTCAGTTAACAGCGATTTGCTGAAAAAAACTCGTGCTCTGAACATTAACCTCTCAGCGACCCTTGAGCGAGCATTGAAAGAGGAGTTAGCAAAGCGCGAGACTGCCCGATGGATTGACGAAAACCGGTCGGCAATAAAAAACTACAACGAGTTCATCGAACAGCATGGCTGTTTCGGGGACGAATTTCGGAAGTTTTGATGTCTCAGTTCGACGTTTACCCAAACCCCAGCAAAACCAGTAAGTCGCACTACCCTTACTTGGTTGATATTCAAAACCCTCTCCTGACAGATCTCGCAACTCGTATCGTTATCCCACTGGGCAAGCACGCGGCTTTTGACGGCCAAACCATGCAAGGCCTCACACCGGTAATCACTTTTGCCGACCAGGAATTGCTGTTACTAATACCGCAAATTTCTTCAGTGCCTGAAAAACTGCTCAAGAACCCGATTGGCTCTCTCTCGCACTTCAGAGATCAGATTGTTGGAGTTCTGGATCTCGCTATCACGGGCATTTAACGCCGCGCTAAAGCGTGACGAAATGCTTGCCATAATGTGAGCGAAGCGAAACCGGAAAGCATTGCGGAATCGCTCTTGAAGGCTTTGTTACTGCTTGGCCGCAGAAACTGAGTGCAACACCTGACCATTCCGCCATGGTGTTGCCCCATGTCATACGTCGAACTCAGCATTGAAGAACGCGCCACCATC
>ERZ1032895.26-NODE-26-length-47068-cov-5.679004_pt1 | contig 47068 bp, 43 predicted proteins | sample MGYA00516687_ERZ1032895 | MGnify/ENA primary metagenome ERZ1032895 (study PRJEB33719, sample SAMN04261600) | wastewater metagenome | biome: rural village; feature: latrine urine exit; material: soil | place: El Salvador | collected 2013-01-14 ... | reverse complement strand
CATTTGTATCTGGAAGCTGTGCACCGAGATAACAAAGGTCGTAGGGGTTGTCGGTTGGTCTAGCCCCGTGAGACATTTGGTAATCGGGCGCCCGCGACAGCCCCGATAAAGCCCATCAGCGCGAGGAATAGCAACGCCCAGATGGTGTGGAACAGCGCTAGGAGGGTGCTCACCCCACCGACGACCAGCAAGATGAGACCCATCGCCGAGTTTGATACAGCCACGTAGACGGTCCGTTGATCGCCCTGGGCCATGTCAACAATGTAGGTCTTTCGGCCGATACGCACTCCGGTGTGCATCAGGGTCAACCAGAAGTAGGCTGCAACGAAGACAAGATTGCCAAGCCACGTTTCGGCCGCAAAGCCGGGCAATTGGGCTACCACGACTGCCACGACAATTACTGTTGAAGCCACACCCGCCCCGATGCTCATGAGGCGTTTACTGGAGCGGTCAGCAAAACGTCCAAAGACGCGACCGCCAATCAGCGCCGCAAGTCCCGAAGCAATAATGAACCCGCCAAGTCCTGCAAGACTGGAGGCACCTGATTGCACCGAGAGGGTCACGATAAACGGCGGGCTCAATGACGAGACCAACACCAGGCCGCGAACCGTGAGAAACTTCCGAAACGGTTGGTCGTCTCGCAGCAGGGTGATCATGTCAACGAACCAGTTATCGACTTGCGGTTTCGGGTCTTCAACGGCACCGCTTCGCTCGTCTGGTGTCTCGCCCGCTGGTTCACGGATGCCGGCGTATACTGCTGCGACCATAACCCAGAGGACCACACCTAAAGCCAGCAGCCAGAACAGCTGCTCGGCTTCTAGGTCGTTGCCACCGAACCAGCGAATAGCAAGTCCCAGAGTGATCGCGACGAGTCCGGCGGCAGTCGTCGCCAGGCCGTTGAGCTGTCCGCGTTCTCCTTTAGGGATGGTGCGACCTTGAACGTCTTTGGACGAGATCGAACACAGACAACGCCCCAGCGCAAAGATCGCCAGAGCTGCCACGATTATGAGTCCTGCGATCAAGCCTTCACCGAAGGAAGCCGTGGCCGCCATGACCGCGACTGCGCCAGCCTGCACGAGAGCGCCGGTTACAAAGACCCACTTGCGGTAGCGCACCCGTAGCACCCACGGCGTGAGCAATGCTTGGGGCAGCATGGACCCGGACTCCCGAATGGGCACAAGCACACCCGTGAGCGCAGGGGGCACGCCGAGTGCGGCAAACAGCCAGGGGAGAACGGTCGAGGCATTGACCACCTGGTCGCCCGATGATTGCAGTGAATTAGCCAGCACCAGGCGAAGCCCGTTCGGCGCTAGGTCGCGGCGGCTCTCGGCCGGCATCTGGTCTTCGGTTTCAGGGCTGCGGCGAACCAGTGCTGAATAGACGCGCTCAGTGACACTCATGTTGGACAGTGAAACCCTAGTGGTCCTGGTCTGCTTGCGTCTGATGAATAGTGCCGTGGTCGTGATGGGGCGGAGCATAGAGGCTGTAAATTTTCATGGGTTCATCACCAATATTGGTGATGTTATGCCACTGACCCTTGGGGACGAGGATCACCCAATCGTCTGCGACCTCCTCATCGAACGTCAGCTCATCTTTGGCAGGACCCATCTGCACGCGGCCACGACCCTGTTCCAGGCGCAGGAACTGATCGGTGTCGTGGTGTACTTCTAGCCCGACATCTCCACCGACCGGGATGGTCATCACGGTGAGCTGCATTTTCTCGCCGGTCCACAAAGTAGTCCGGAAGTTTTCATTTGTCAGTGTTGCGTCTTCGATATTGACAACGTAGGGATGTGGTCCATGATCAATGTGTTCACTCATATTCGGATCCTAACCACCGGCTGGAAGTATCGCCAGCAACGAGTGACGCAATAGACGAGTCCCATGTGACGACCAAACGTGTGCACACAGCACTGCAGCCACCCCGAAAGGTGGCTGCAGTGCTTAAGAGTCCGGAGACCGAGAGTTAGCGAGACACTAATTTGAAGAAGGTACTGTGACTGGCATCGGCTTTTTGCTGCTGGTAAAGAAACGCCAGGTTTTCCTTATCGAAGCGTTCAAACCAGTCCTCCCAGTCAATGTGTTCCAACTCGTCTTCTCCGGCGCCTCCCGGAAAATCAATGCGCAGAATACCGCTGGTATTTGCTGAATCGGTTCCGCGTACTACAGCTGGTTTGCCGCCGTGGGCCTCTGCCCATTTGCGAATCTCGTCATGATCGGTTGTCGTGTTGCTTTCAGATGCCACGATATCCTCCTTGGGTTGTTTGGTGGATCAGGCTATTTTCGACGCTACGGATCGGCTTGGCCACTGGCAAGGCTCCGTGGCTTCAAGTTGTCTTGAGGTGCGCTGATAATACGCTGGGAGTGACAAGATTTCGTTGATACCGAACGAAGTCGTCGTATGTGACCTTTTACCCAGAGCAATCCGGCTGCTAGCCGTAAAGTTATCGCTATGGCAAAATTCTCCTCCTCACAATTGAAGATCTTGGCCACTGTGGCAATCGGTGGTCTGGCACTGGCGGGCTGTGGCGATAGCGGCTCGACCCAAGATGAAGCAACCGGTGAACCCCAATCCGGCGGAACCCTCATTTACGCTTCGGGCGACGCCGAACCCGACTGCTTAGATCCCCACTACGGCGGAAACTACCCTCAGGGTTTGATCTCGACTCAGTATCTCGAGACCTTATTCACCAAAAATGAGGATGGCGAAACCATCCCGTGGCTGGCTGAGAGTTCGGAAGTCTCCGACGACGGGCTGACCCACACCATTACTCTGACCGATGGCATTACCTTCCACGATGGCACCGCGTTGACCTCCGAGGCGATCAAGGCCAACGTTGAACACCTCCAAGACCCGGACACCGCCTCCTCAACCGGCTTCCTAGCCGTCCAGAAGGTCGAAGAAGTCGAAATTGTCGATGACCTGACCGCTGACCTGCATCTGTCGGCACCCGATAATGCACTGGAAGAATCCCTATCGATGCATTGGACCGCCATCCAGTCCCCAGAAGCGTTAGCTCGCGACGTCCAAGAAAACTGCGAAGCGCCCGTCGGCACCGGCCCATTCCAAGTCGAGTCCTGGGACCGCGAACAACAAATCAACCTGGTGCGCAACGACGACTACGTCCTGCCGGTTGACGACGCCGAACGCGCAACCGATCTGGCCTATCTCGATGGCATTACTTGGCGTCTGATCCCCGAGGCTGCCACCCGGTATGCTGCGCTGCAATCCGGTGAAGTCCATGTGATCGATAACGCCCAGCCCGACACCATTCAATCGGCAGACAATGCCAGTATTGGTCATTTTGACTCCCCGCGTCCCGGTGCCTCAAACCGCATCGAGCTGAACTCCTCGCAGGCACCATTTGATGACCCATTAGTGCGCGAAGCCTTCATCCGTGCCGTGGATGTTGACGGCGGCATCCAGGCCCTGTTCTTCGACACCGCACCTCGCTCGCACTCGCTGTTGTCCTCAGTCGAACCCCTGGGCTATTCCGATGATGCGTTGTTCTACCGCGACGTTGACGAGGCCAACGACCTACTCGATGAAGCCGGTTGGACCGAACGCGACGACGATAACGTGCGGATGAAAGACGGCGAGCGCCTCGAGATCGTCATGCCGGTTTCGACCAACCAGTCGGTGCCTGCGGAACAATCCTTATTTGAACAGTTCCAAGCACAGGCCTCCGAAGTCGGTTTTGATATGCAAATTAACCTGTTGGATCTGTCCAGCTGGTATGCCGCACTGGCCGAGCACAACTACAACTTGGTGTCAGCCCCGTACACCAAGGTCGGTCCTTCTGTGCTGCGTATTTTGTACCACTCGTCATCGATTGAGCCCGCCCCATCGGGTTACTTCGCCAATAACGCCCAGGTGGATATCCCTGAACTTGATGAGATCCTGGTTCAGGCCGAAGAAACAACCGACGACGCCGAACGCGCTGACCTGTATGAACAAGCCCAACGCATGGTTCTTGAAGACTTCTACGTGCTGCCACTGTATGACCAGCAGAACCACTTCCTGTATGCATCTGAGGTCCAGGGCATGGGTGATGCGTCAGCTATTGCGGCCCCTGAGTACTACAACGTCTGGCTCAACCAGTAAGTAGTTCATGCACACCGTCACATGGTTGGCCCGCCGGGTGGCAGCCGCAGTTGTTCTGCTGTGGCTCGTAGCCACCGTTATCTTTATCGCCATCCGGCTCATCCCGGGTGACCCAGCCGAAGCCATTATGGGAGGTCCCGGCTCCCAGGCTTCGGCCGAAGCCCTCGAAGCTGCCCGCGAGCAATACCATCTCAATGAACCCATCATGGTGCAATACGGGCTCTATCTGGGACAGCTCGCGACCGGCGACCTGGGCACCTCCTACGCCCAGCACCGCCCGGTGGCTCAGGTCATGGCCGAAATGCTGCCGGCAACGTTGCAACTGACCCTCATTGCGTTAGTCATCGCCTGGTTGATCGCGTTTGTCATGGCCGCAATTGCCGCGCGCAGTTCTCGTCTTGGTCAGGCGATGGGCACCATTATTGAAGTCATTGCGGCAGCCATCCCCCACTTCTGGTTGGGCGCGATGCTGATTATTATCTTTTCGACCTGGCTGGGTTGGTTGCCGGCCGTGGATACCGGCACGGTGCAGGGCATCATTCTGCCCGCTTTCACTTTGGCCATCCCGCTGTCCGGGTTCCTTGCACAATTGATGCGCGACAGTTTATTAACCGCGATGAACTCGCCGTTTGCCTTAGCGGCCCGTACTCGCGGAGCGTCCGAAGGGCAGGTCTTTTTCCGTCACGGTTTCCGACACGCTGCCCTGCCCGCACTCAATCTGACCGGTTGGGCGGTTGCGGCTTCGATCTCGGGAGCCGTCGTCGTCGAAGAAGTTTTTGCACGCCCCGGGCTGGGGCGCTCACTGCTCGGGGCAGTACTGTCTCGAGATATGCCCATGGTCACCGGGATCGCACTGTTCTCCGCACTGGTCTATATGGTAGTGATGCTGGTGGTCGAGACCATTGAAGCGTTGATTAATCCGGCAGCGGCTCGAGGTGAGGACCAGTGACGCGCACCGGAAAAATTGTTGCCGGCGTGTTCGTGGCTCTGATCGCCGTGGCCGCACTATTTCCCTCCTTGCTTGCACCGGGCAGCCCGCTTGCGGTGCATCCGGTCGAAGCTTTCGAATCCCCCTCGCTACGCCACCCCTTCGGCACCGATGAATCCGGACGCGATATTTACGCCCGCGTGGTCCACGGCACGGCCGATTCGCTGACCATTGGTCTTGCTGCCACCGGATTGGGTATGGGGATCGCCGTCGTCCTGGGCATTATCACGGCGTTTGCGCCCCGCTGGATCGACTCGGTCATTCTGCGCGGGCTCGAAGTGCTCTATGCAATCCCGACCTTATTGATGGCGTTGATTATCATCGCGTTTACCGGCCCCGGGACCACCCCTGCGATTATCGCCGTCGGGCTATCCACTGCCCCGGGTTATGCGCGGCTGATTCGTACCCATCTGCGCACCCTGGTGAACTCTGAGATGTTCGACGCCGCCACCGTCCTTGGGCACTCGAGCTGGCTAAAAGTCCGTAATCACCTGATTCCCAATACGCTCACGACTCTGTTAGCCCTGGTCACGTTGGGCATTGGGCAAGCGGTTATTTGGGCTTCTGCACTGTCATTTCTCGGATTGGGGACGCCGCCTCCGGCACCCGAGTGGGGCGCGATGCTGGCGTCTGGTCGCACCTATTTACATTTTGCCTGGTGGATGACGGTGTTTCCTGGGCTTGCGATTGTCGCCGTGGCCGCCGGGGCGACCCTGCTGGGGCGGTCGGTTGCGAGGAGGAGCACATGAGCCAACCAGCTGTTGAAGTCAAGAACCTCTCGGTGTCGTTTCCCGGCGCGGATCACTCCGTAATCGAAGCGGTCAAGAATGTGTCGTTCACGCTCACCCCCGGCAAGGCCCTAGGCATTGTGGGTGAGTCTGGTTCAGGCAAATCGGTCACCGCTCGCGCGCTGCTGGGACTCACCGGAGGCCGGGTGACCGCCGATGTGCTCAATATTCTTGGCACAGATGCCAGGAATTTGACGGATAGCCAGTGGCGTGAGCTGCGCGGTGGCCAGGTGGCGATGATCTTGCAAGATGCGTTGAACAGTTTGGATCCGTTGCGGCCAATTCACCGGGAGGTCGCCGATGGGCTGCCCTTATCGCGAAAAGCCCGGAAACAGGCCGCGATCGATGCGTTGCGCAGTGTCGAGATGCCTAACCCCACGGTGCGTGCGGATCAACGCAGTCCACAACTGTCGGGTGGCATGCGTCAGCGCGCGCTCATCGCACAGGCCATGATTGGTGCTCCGGCTGTGGTGGTCGCAGACGAAGCGACGACTGCGCTCGATACGCGGCTCACCCGATTGGTGTTAGATCAGCTGAGCGAGCTCACTACCCAAGGGATCGCACTGGCAATCATCTCGCATGACCTGACACAAATCGCGCAGGTAGCTGACGAGATTATCGTGATGCGCAACGGCGAGATTGTCGAGGCAGGGCCAACAGACCAGATCCTGAAGCGCCCCACCCATGATTACACCAAGCAACTGCTCGCCGCGATCCCCGCAGGGGTTCCCCGATTTGTTCCGCTGACCCGTGACGTACCCCGAACCACAGCAGGGCCGAACCTTCCTAGGCCAGAGGCCTCACGGGAGGTCACCGACGAACTTGCAGTTGAGGTCACGGGGTTATCGAAAATGTTTGGTGATCACGTCGCGGTCGACGACGTCTCGTTGTCCATTGGCAAAGGCACCACGCTGGGGCTGGTTGGTGAGTCTGGATCCGGGAAGACCACAACCGCTCGCATGATCTTGGGTCTAACCGCTCCGGATACCGGTGCGGTGTACCTCTTCGGTGAGCATTTCGCGCCGGCTAAAGAAGCTGAACGTCGCGCGCTTCGCGAACGACTCGGAGCCATTTACCAGGACCCGCTTGCATCGTTCGACCCGCGCTATTCGGTGTCTCAGATTCTGATCAACGCGTTGTCTCAGGGCACGACTTCTAGATCACGCCAGTATCGCAAACAAGCTGAAGAACTCCTGGAAATGGTGGAGCTCGACAGCTCAGTGCTTGGTCGGTACCCGCGCGAACTGTCTGGCGGACAGCGACAACGCCTTGCGATCGCCCGTGCGCTAGCTCCCAAACCGGATATTTTGATCCTGGACGAGCCAGTATCAGCCCTGGATGTTTCAGTCCAGGCAACCGTTTTAGATCTCTTAGACCGCATCCAGCGAGAAACAGCAACGAGTTATCTCTTTATCACCCACGACCTCGCGGTCGTAGAGCACATGTCCGACACCATAGCAGTCATGACCAACGGTCAACTCGTCGAAACCGGGACCGCTGACCAGATCATCAATCAACCGCAACACGCATATACTCAGGAACTTATGGCCGCAGCGCCAAAGTGGAATATCAAGCGCACTTCATAACTTCACAACACTTCGACAACCAGCGCGTGACGCATATCACCCGAATCGTTAGGGTCATAGATATGACGACAACGGACTTCGGCACTGCACGTCTCCCCATCCCAGCTCTATTGGGTCTGGCCGCCCTGCTAGCGCTGACGGGATGCGGGATGTCTGATGAGGTTGGCGAAGTCGAGCCCGTCAACTTCAATAGTGTTGATGAATTATTCGAAGCTGTTGATCGTCACCTGGGGTGCCCGGAAGACACCAGTGGAGATTACGCTTTCGACGTCGGCGAAGAGCACGGGCTGCTGAGCGGCCGACGGTGTGCCGAAAGCGTGGTCATGGCTTATTCAGATGATGAAACCATCATCGATGAGATTCAAGATAGGATGGCCACAACCCAGGGCGGACCGTTGCCGATGGTGCACGACGATACGTGGTTCGTCGTAGATATAACTGAGGTTGCTGGCAGCGATCTGGAGCTCGCTCACCCGGTCTCGCGAGACCTGGAGGCCTTAGCTACCGCACTTCGCACCGACTACACCGAGCTGTGATCACTGCTTCGCATACGCTTGAAGCCTCGGACAGCTGAGCTGCCCGAGGCTTCTGTTTCGCGGTATTCTCTGAGTGTCTCCAGAGTCAGCTTTCGTTATGCGTCAATGATGTTGTGTTCTGGTCCGAATGGGAATTTCGTGATGTTTTCTGCACCATCTTCCCCAACGACCAGGATGTCGTGTTCGCGGTAGCCACCGGCACCTGGTTCGCCTTCCATCACCGTGATCATCGGCTCCATCGAGACGACCATGCCAGGTTCCAGGACGGTATCGATGTCTTCGCGCAGTTCAAGGCCGGCTTCACGTCCGTAGTAGTGCGACAACACCCCAAAGGAGTGACCATAGCCAAAGGTACGGTTTGGCAACAGACCATGACCGATGAAGATTTCGTTGAGTTCATGCGCGATGTCTTTACATACTGCACCTGGCTTGATGAGTTCCAGACCGGCTTCATGGACTTCCACGTTTGCTTTCCACAGCTCTAACGTGCGAGCGTCTGGTTGTCCCAGAGTCAAGGTCCGCTCGAGAGCAGTATAATAGCCAGAAGTCATCGGGAAGCAGTTCAACGACAGCAGATCACCGCGTTGCAGCTTGCGCGTGGTCGCCCAGTTATGCGCGCCATCAGTGTTGATACCCGATTGGAACCAGACCCAAGTGTCACGCACCTCTTGATCAGGGAACGTCTTGGCGATTTCATGGGTCATCGCCTCGACACCAATCAGGGCAACTTCGTATTCGGTAATGCCTTCGCGGATCGCAGCCTTGATGGCTTCGCCACCGATATCGCCGATACGGGCACCGTGTTTGATGACCTCGATTTCTTCGGCCGACTTGATCATCCGTTGACGCATCGCAGCCTGGGAGACATCCAATAATTCTGCAGACGGGAAGGCGTCCTGGAGTGCTTTGCGCTGCATGGTGGTCACGGTGTCGTCTTCCACACCAATGCGTTTGGCACTAATGCCTTGCCGGTTGAGGGCTTCTTGCAGGCCGTAGTAGAAGTTATCGCGACGCCAGTCAGTGTAGACGATATTGTCGCCGTAGCTGGTGCGCCATGGCATGCCAGCATCGATGTTCGCTGTCACCGAGATGGACTCTTGCTGCGTCACCACCAACGCGTAAGAACGTCCGAAGTACGTGAACAAGAAGTCTGAGTAGTACTTGATGCTCTGGTAGCTCGTCAGGATCACAGCATCAAGCTCGTTCTCGGTCATGATTGAACGCAGCCCACTGAGACGACGTTCAAATTCAGCGTCCGAAAACGTCAATGGCTGCTTTTCGCCATTGTGAAGAGTCTTCAACCGCTCCAACTCGCTGACTTTGGTGACATTTGCCATGTAGTTCTCCTTGAGGTCTGTTCAGTCCTGCACTCGGCGCTGAACCATAGTGTGTGAGTACGCTTTGAGCCTCGCAAGCTAATTTCCGCTGCTCCGTACGAATCCCGGCTATCTTAAAGTTGCAATCAGCGCAACGCCGTTGCATACAGATTACGTGTGAGCATGCTCACTGTCAAGAACATTTCACGGAAATTTCACCAGCCATGCCAATGCGAATCTTGCCGACCTCTGAGCACGCCAAAGCGGACGTCTCCGGAATAGAGACGTCCGCTTGCAGCCCTTTGGATGAGGTACTTCCGTTAGTCGCTAGCCGAGGCAGGTGGACGGGACGCTACGGCCGTCCCCTCAGGTGTAGATTCCGTAAAGCCCTCGCCATCAGGGTCCGGAATGAGGACCCTATTAGGGTCAGGATCATTGATGGCTCGCTCCATTCTTCGGATTCGCTTATTACGCTTGTACAAGCGTCGTACCAAATTCGCAATCATCAGCAAAATGACAAAGGAGAACGGGAACGCCCCGATAATAGTTCCGGTTTGAACCGTATCGACAACTGTTTCTCCACCTATGGATAGCAGCACCGTGGCCACAGTCCCAATGCTCAAGACCAGAATTACGCGGAAGATCGGACTGGATTTCCGCGGCGCAGTGACAAACTCACCAAGTGCATAAGTGCCTGAGTCCAGCGAGGTGATGTAATACGTAGCCACCAATATCGTCGCAACAACCAGCAGAACCGTACCCACCACCGGAATTTGCTCAAGCATCACAAACAGCCCACTAGAGGTGTCTGCTGCCACCTGTTCACTAATCGACCGATTCAGCTGGTCATCATAGTAGATGGCAGCAACGCCGATGATGCCAACCCAGATCATCACGATAAGTGAAGGAACAAAGGTTACACCGATAACGAACTCGCGGATGGTTCTGCCTCGTGAAATCCGCGCCACGAAACCTGCGACAAACGGGGAAAAAGCGATAACCCAGCACCAGATAAAGACCGTCCACCAGCCGTTCCAACTATCCTGCCACGAATCTAGTGAGCCGGCCGCTAGTTGAAAATCGGTAAAGAAACTCATGGACAAGAAATTCTGCCCAAAAGTTCCGAAGGCCTGTGTCATGGTCGACAGCATGTATATCGTAGGACCAAAGATAAACACCGCAACAACCAGCACGATACTCAAGATCGAGTTCAGACCAGACAACCGAGCCATACCCTTGTTAATACCGATATATGCCGAGATACCAGTGACGACTGCAAATGCACCAATGACTATCAGCCACATGACAGGACCTGAGGCAATACCGGTAAATGAAGTAATGCCCGAGCTGAACTGCATTGCTGCGAAACCAAACGAGGTGGCCAAGCCCAGCACAGTTGCAATGATTGCCAGCAACTCAATGACGACGCCGGCCGGACGCTGTGCTTTTTTCGGCAGGATATCGACCGTAGCTTCTCGGAATGTCAACGTCTTGCCGAGGTTATGGTGGGAGTATGCCAAGCACAGCGCCACAACGCAGTACATTGCCCAAGCAGTGAGTCCCCAGTGGAAGTAGGTCCAAACGATAGCACCCTCTTCGGCGGTACCTGCGGCTGTCACCGGAATGACGGGGTTCTCATCGCGCAACATTATAGGCTCTGCGACCGACCAGAAAATCAAGCCGATACCCTGCCCACAAGCAAAGAGCATCGAATACCAGGCAAAGCGGCCGTGCTGGGGCTTTGCCTTAGGACCACCAAGCCGTACTTTTCCAAACTTACTAAAGGCCGCCCACGTACACACAATCAGAGCTACTAGCGAATAAACAATAAATAACCAAGTGAACTCACTAGTCACAAAAGTCCGCATGGTCGAGATGGTCTCGGCCGCCCCGGTGGGATTAATGATTACCCAGATCACGGCAGCGATGATGAGTACCGGTGGGATGATCGTAATTAGCAATCGGTCTAACGGTGGGATTTGCCGCCCCATGAACCTGGGTACTTCTACTGTTAGCTGGTCCGATGACTCAACAGGTTGGTCGCCTGCGTATTCGACTGACACGCTCGAAGACTTCGATGTTTTTTTTGCACTGGTCATGTTAATTCGCCTTTCGTGAGACTGCCATGAGCTGCAGTTCCGAATTAAGAGCTGATGCGACTGCGTCACGAACCGTGTCATAGAGCTGTTGGCCCTTTTCAGCAGTGGCCGCTTGAGCCGAAGATAAGCAGCCACTGGAAGGGGTACGCGTAGGATCTTCCGGAAAGATGTCGTACTTCGTTAACTGTGCCGGTGGGTGATCAACGACGCGTGTCATATCGACTTTATCGGGGTGCAAAAGCAACATCAGCGAGGTTTCTAGTACTCCGCCGTGCTCAATATCCCAACCAAGAAATCCCTCTGGAAAAACATTTTTCAAAGTAGCGTCGTCGACGAAATCCCAGTACGACATCAACACACCGCGTGCTGAAAAGCCGCGCTGGCGAGCTGCTGCTACGGCATTATCCATCCCTTCATAAATGAACTGATAATTTTCAAAGTGCCCATTAAGGATCACGATGTTTTGAAACCCTTGTGCCAAAAAAGACCCGGCGACATCTTCGACAAGACTGATCATGGTCGTCCCGCTGAGGCTAGTGGTACCAAGACGATGGTTTCCCCCACCTGAGCGTGGCTGCGACTTATAACCGTAAGAAAAGACTGGTGCCACCAGCGCGCCGATCTTTTCCGCAACTGCTCCGGCAATAGCAGACGACAGCATGGCATCAACACCAAGTGGCATATGCGGACCGTGTTGCTCGGTGGCTCCGGTGGGGACAATAACGGTCGATGCTGGACGGCCAAGATATTCTGCATAGGTGTCCGCATCAAGGTCTTCCAGAAAGACTGAAGACATGAGTACTCCTTGATTCCCCGATTACGAGGTCATACTTGCGGGCCAGGTGCGGCCAGAGGATGAGCGATTCCACGAGTTGCCAAGAATGCAACAGCGTTGCATCCAATATATAGAGTGGCGTGCATCACAGTCAAGATGGTTGTGAGCTTCAGGGTAGACCGCTAAGTGTCCCATTCGGTCTTATATACGTGCAACCACAGCAGGGCCGTCGTCACCGAAGCGTACCCGGGCGCCACATCGCCAACACTCCACTTCAAAAGGCGCGACTTCAGGCCGCTCAAGCATAGCCGAACAGTCAGGACACAACTGGTCGAGCCAGCACGCTGGATCTCCCATTAGCTATGCCTTCGTAAGTAATTCTGCAGGATCCTCGCGTGATTAATATCCTCATCTTTGGCCGCATAGAGCAGCGTGACGCGCTCGTTGTCATGAATGAGGCTAATGAGCCCGTCTATCGCGTCTGCATGATCGGCATCGGAAAGCTCGTGCTCGTATCGCTCGGCAAACTCGCTGAGTCGATCAGGGTCGTGATTCCACCAGGTCCGTAAGTCAGAGCTTGGCGCAATGTCTTTGATCCAGTGATCCAGCTGCGCTTGTGTTTTGCTCACGCCGCGCGGCCAGATACGGTCCACCAGCACTCGTAGACCATCGGATTCATCAGCGTCATCATAGATACGTTTGATGACGATCTTGGGGCGGCTCATGTTCTCACCCTACGACCGATCGCGTTGCGCCTGTCAACTCAAGAGCTGCGGTCACAAGCAGTTTGTTCAATGAAATTTAGCCAGCTGGGTGCCGATCACGCCCAGTGATATTTCGTCGAACCGGTATTAGACCGTTCTTGATCGTGCCGTAGCTGCCTGCACCCCAAGTCAGACCCATTGCGCTGAGACGAACGATATGTTTGGCTCGGCACTACCGATCTCCCGCTTGAGAGGATCACGTTGTATGCCGCTCTATGATTACCGGTGCCCCAACGGGGATGTGTTTGAAGCCTTCTTCTCCATGGACGATAAGCCCGATGCGGTTCTGTGCCCGAGCTGTGGACAAAGCGCTGGCAGTCTCATGCCGGCCATCGGACCATCCAGGCTCAACTCCACACAAATGCGCGTCCTGGACGCAACCCAAGCCAGCGCCGAAACTCCCGAGGTGGTTCATGCCATCTCTGGCGCTCGCACCACCAAACGCCCATCGACTCCTGTCACCCGAAATCCACTGCATCAAAAATTGCCCCGTCCATAGGGGCTCGTGTACCAACGGAGGAGCATCTGACCATGCTTGGCAATCTTTTTCCCCTTGACTCATCGAAACCATTTACCGACCAAGAAAAGATCGGACACAACCGGTACCACCCAGAAATCCCACCTGTGGCCACCGTGAAACCTGGCGACAGCTTTCGGGTGGACTCTCGAGAATGGTTTGACGGCGCCATCAAAAATGATGACTCCGCCGATGACATTCTCAATGCACCAATGAAGAAGGTCCATGGCCTGTCCGGACCATTCCGGATCGAGGGCGCCCAACCCGGCGACCTACTGATCGTCGACATTCTTGATGTCGGCCCGATCCCCCAGGAACAAGGTCCACTGGCTGGGCAGGGTTGGGGGTACACCGGCATCTTCGCTAAATCCAACGGCGGCAGTTTCTTAGTCGAACAATTCCCGGACGCTTATAAAGCGGTCTGGGATTTTCACGGCCCGTGGGCGACGTCGCGCCATATTCCGGGCGTGAAATTTGAAGGCCTCACCCACCCTGGGATTATGGCCACCGCACCCAGTGCCGACCTGTTAGCCAAGTGGAATACCCGTGAGGCGGCACTGATTGCTACCGACCCGGAACGTGTCCCACCACTGGCGTTACCGCCGGAGCCCGAAGAGTCCGTCCTAGGTAGCGTTCCGAAAGCTGATCGTGCGCGCATCGCAGCTGAAGCCGCGCGCACCGCTCCCCCGCGGGAAAACGGTGGTAACCAGGACATCAAGAACCTGACCAAAGGTACCCGGGCGTTCTACCCGGTCTTTGTTGAGGGCGCGAATTTCTCGATCGGTGACTTACACTTCTCCCAGGGTGACGGCGAAATCACGTTCTGCGGCGGTATCGAGATGGGCGGTTATATGGAACTGCACGTTGACCTCATCAAAAACGGTATGGAGCTCTATGGTGTGTCTGAAAACGCGATCTTCATGCCGGGGCGTCAGGATCCGCAGTTTAGTGAATGGCTCGCATTTTCCGGCACTTCGGTGACCCTGGACGGCGAGCAACGCTATCTTGACTCCCACCTGTCATACCAGCGAGCCATCTTGCACGCGATCGATTATCTGACCACATTCGGATACTCTGCCGAACAGGCATATTTGCTGCTGGGTGCAGCCCCGGTCGAAGGGCGTCTGTCGTCCGTCGTCGATATACCCAACTCGTGTTCGACCGTGTACATTCCGACGGCGATTTTCGATTTCGACGTACGCCCATCAGCCAACGGACCCCACCAAATCGATCCAGGCATCGGCGCACCGAAAGCAGCTGATCCTGTCTTTGGGTGATTGCTTGGGAACATTGACCGCATATACGCCACCGGTGGTGGGCATTGTTCATGGTGCCCACCACCGGTGTCTTGCGTGCTTTGACGGGGGTGTTTAGCGACGAATCTTGGATCCTTCGGGATCGTAAATCGGATCGGTCGCAACTTCGGCCGGGACGGGCCGGTCAAAGTGCTGGATCACGACCTCGCTACCGGGCTCGGCATATTCAGGATCCAACCAGGCATACGTGATGGTTTTGCCAACCGAATACCCAAAGTCCGAGGACGCGGTGTACCCGATCGTTTCACCGGCGTGATTGCGCACCGGGGAACCAGGGTTCGGTGACCCGAAGGGGAAGGCAGAGGTCAACGACACCATCCGGCGATTCGTCTGCGGCGGCGTCGCCAGCGCATCGTGGCCCAGGTAATCGGTTTTGACCTTGGAGACCGCAAATCCAAGACCGGCTTGGTCCGGTCGATGTTCGCGGGTGATATCTGCCCCATATGAGCGGTAGCCCTTTTCCAAACGCAGCGCGTTGAAGGCTAGCCGCCCGCCGATGATCAGCCCGTATGCTCGACCTGCAGCCTCGATCTCTTCCCACAGTCGGGCGCCGTGATCGGCGGTGGTATACAGCTCCCAACCGAGTTCGCCGACATAGGATACGCGCAGCGCCAGCACCGGGACGGCGGCGACATAGATTTGCTTGGCCTTGAAGTAGCCGAAGCCCTCGTGGCTAATGTCGTCGTCGGTGAGTTTGCTCAGCACATCGCGGGCGTGTGGTCCCCATAGACCGATGCAGCAGGTGCCCGGGGAGATATCGGTGATCGTGACGTATTCTCCCTCGCGCACGTTATTTTTCAGGTGCATCAGATCGCGGTGATTATTCGCCCCGATCATGTATTCATCTTCACTGACCCGGGCGACTGTGATATCCGACAGGATGCCACCGGTGGCATCCAGCATCAGCGAGTAGGTTACCGAACCGGGGGCCTTGGAAACCTTATTGGTCGTGAGCCGCTCGAGCAATGCGGTGGCATCCGGGCCTTCAACTCGGTAGCGGGTCAACGATGTCATGTCATACATCGCAACACGGTTGCGGGTGGCCCAAGCTTCAGCGACAGCAATCGGTGAGAATTCGGAAGTATCCCATGCGGGAATTTTCGGGAACGTTAGATCGGCTTCTTCCAGGACCCGGCGGTTTTCTTCAAGCCAGAGCGGGCGTTCCCAGCCGTTGGCTTCGACAAAGTGTGCACCGGCGAGCTTCTGATGGAAATAAAACGGCGAGGTGCGCAAGCGCCGCAATTTAACCGACGCGGCTCGCGGATGGCGAATATCGTAGACTTCGTCATAGGCCTCCAAGCCCTTTTGCCGCGCGAACTCTGGTGACAGTAACTGGGTGTCGAAGCGGGCAACATCGAGATCTGCGGTGTCGATGCCGGGATTACCCGTCGTCATCCAGTCGGCAAGGACTTGTGCCACACCGGCCGATGCGGTGACCCACACGGCCTGCGCCAACCACACACCACGCACGGTATTTGATGGACCTAGCAGCGGCCCGCCATCGGGGGTGAAGGAGAACAGGCCATTGAAGGAGCGCTCTTCATCAAGACCAACTTCGCGAACCGAAGGATAGACGCGCTGGATTTCTTCCCAGGTTGGCGCGTAGTCCTTATACGTGAGATCGTGGATGGCTGGCTGGCGTCCTAAAGTATGCGCGGCCTGCGGGGTGGCGATTTCGTCTTGGCGCACCTCTATGGGACGGTGCTCGTAGGCACCGACCGCAAGGGTCTTGCCTTGCTGACGGAAATACAGTCCAGCTCCTTGGTGGCGGATGATCGGGTAGTTGCAGGCCTCATCGTTGACGGCGTCTTGGAACTCGTCCAACTCGTGGCTAAAGCCCATCCCGTGTTCGATCGGTTGCATCGGGAGGTTGCGGCCCAGCCACTTGCCGATCGTGGGCCCCCAAATGCCGCCGGCCGCCACGACGTGATCGGCCTCAATGATGCGTTCGTTGTCACCCGTGAGCGCGTCCACAACCTTGACCCCGACCACGGTATCGTCTTCGACCACCAGATCAATAACTTGCGTATGGCCGTGGAATGTTGCGCCGTGTTCAATGGCGCGAGTGGCTTGAACTTCAACTGCTCGCACTGAATGCACCACCGCATCGGTCGGAGTGTGCAGTGCACCGACCAGTCCTTCGGTGTTGATTCCAGCCCACAGATCACACACACCCTGGGCGTCGATCAGCCGAGATTCCACACCCCACGCCTGAGCGAAGCCGTGGCGACGTTTCAGCTCGCGGAATTGTTCATCCGTGTACGCCAGCTCGATACCGCCAACCCGTTTCAGCACCCAATTGTCATCCCCACCGGGATTCAACTCGTCAAGCTTATTCAGCGTGCGCTGAGCTAGCTCCGACATAGCTTTCGACGGGTTGATCTGAAAAACAAAGCCGGGCGCGTGAGAGGAGGACCCGCCGGTTCGATACAGCGGCCCTTGGTCTACCACCGTGACATTGCGCGCACCGCGTTGGGTCAGTTCATCCGCCACTGCTGCGCCGACGACGCCGGCTCCGATGACGACGATCTTTGCGTCTGGTGAGTAGGTTTGCTGTTCCATGGTCCAACCCCTTGAGTTGCATATGTTGCAACTTATGCGTAAGATGCAACTGTGACTTGTCGCACATATCATAATGCGCTTGCAGTCATCGCACAAGGGGTTTTGGGAATGTCGTTCAAAGGACGAGAATTGTGAGTTCAAATCAATCAGTTGACCGAGCGCTGACAGTTTTGTGGATCCTCAATGGCTTGCAGCAAGCCACGGTGACGGAGATCGCCGAGGAACTCGGGGTCCACAAGTCCACAGCGTCGCGGCTCCTCACCGTTTTGGAGCAGCATCGCTTGGTTGTTCGACAACCCGGATCGATGGCCTATGAACTGGGCGACGGGATCCTCCAGCTGGCCGGCACAGTCCGCTCACAAAACGATCTGACGCGTTCTGCACAACTGCTCGTTGAGAGGGTCGCCGAACATTTCACGCTCACCGCCAATGTGGCTATCCGTGATGAGATCTTTGCGGTGAATATCGCCCAATCCGCACCGTCCGAGAAGTTTTTCACTCCGCGCCAGTACGTTGGACGGCGAACACCCGGACATGCCACCAGTAGCGGTAAGGTACTCCTGGCTTTTGCGGATCGTTCCGCGCAGGATCAAGTGCTCAACGCGAAACTCGAGACCTTCACTGAACACACGATTACTGATCCCGCGTGCCTGGCTGACGAGTTAGCTTTGACGAAGGAGCGCGGGTGGGCGGTATCGAATAATGAATGGGATGCTGATATGACGGCTGTCGCGGTCCCCCTGCTGGGCCTTAGCGGCACGGTCATGGCCGCCGTTTCGATCACTGGTTTTACCCACGATCTTCCGCCGGAGACGTTCAAAGCCCGTGCCGAAGAATTGGAAACCTTGGTCCAACGACACGGCCGGTTATTGGAATAAGCAGGGTGAAAAGCAAAAGACCTCGGATCTCACCGAGGTCGTAGTGCTGTATTGATTTGGTGGCAGATACTGGATTCGAACCAGTGAAGGCAATGCCAGCTGATTTACAGTCAGCCCCCGTTGGCCGCTTGGGTAATCTGCCATGTGCCCGTCATCCGTGCACGAATGATTACCTTACCAGCACTTTTTTATTTTTGCGAATTGAGACACTGCGCGCGTTTCCTTGGGTGTCACCTGGCGGTCATGACCCGCCAGTCATCTTTGTCTGGGGCACCTTCATAGATTCGCGCTACACTTTGACCAGTACCAGTAATCCAGTCTGTGCAAGGAGAGCTCATGGCCAAGGAATCGACGTTTGACATCGTATCTGAGGTGGACAAACAAGAAGTTGCCAACGCAGTAAACCAGGCGTCTAAAGAAATCCAGCAACGCTATGACTTCAAAGACACTGACGCTTCGATCGAGCACACAGACAACACCATCACGCTGACCGCTAATGCCGAGGAACGCGTCAACGCGGTCCTCGATGTGCTGCAATCAAAATTTGTACGTCGCGGAATCTCCCTGAAATCATTAGACGCCGGAGAACCTGTCGCATCAGGCAAGCACCATAAAATTACTGCTGCGATCAAAGAAGGCTTGGATCAGGCCACCGCGAAGAAGATTTCCAAACTAATCCGTGACGAAGCCCCAAAGTCAGTTAAAGCGAGCATCCAGGGCGATCAGTTGCGCGTCTCTTCCAAATCGCGGGACGATCTACAAGCCACCATGAGTCTGTTGCGTGATTTCGACGACGCCGCACTACAATTTGTGAACTTCAAATAGGACCAAGGAGCTTTGCCGATGCTGTATCTGATCACTTTTGACCACGACGTGTACACCGCACCATCGTCAGTGGGTGACCTGCACGTCATGGAACAAGACGGCGAGTCATTTGAGCAATTGAGCCTCAGCCCGGTTGAGCTGCCATTCAATTCGGACGACGTGCTCCAACCGGCACTACGCCACGGTTTCGCACATCCTCAGGGACTCCTGGTCGATGGCGGCCTGGTCGATATCATGACTGCCCCATCGCGACTGGAACAAGCCGCCTCTGCACAGGACGAGTTAGTCGATCAACTAGCTGAACTCGATGACGGCCCCGTCTCGGTAGAAAACGCTGGCCACTTCCAACAAAAGGGTCAGGATGCACGCGAGGCGCGCCTCGATCACGAAGAATCACTGGGCTGGGCGAACACCGCTCGCCAAGATCTACTGAAGCAGCCGATCGATGACCAGCTGGAGATGCACTGGAAGAATCACGGCAGATAAGCCGAAGCTTCGTTAGCGGTGCTGTCCCATATCGCGGGCTTGCTGAGTCAAACGCTCAACTCGCTCATCCATGGGCGGGTGGGTGGAGAACCAGTTACGAACCCTGCCGGCAAATGGGTTAGCGATCATCATGTGGGAAGCCGCTTTGACGCGGTGGTCCTCAGCCGGCAGAGGGTGCCGTTGGACGCCACCGGAAATCTTCTCCAAGGCAGAAGCCAACGCCATCGGATCGCCGGTCAATAGTGCGCCGTCATGATCGGCGGACGTTTCACGATCGCGCGAAATGCCGGCCTGCACAAGCGCCGCAGCCAGTGGCGCCAGGATCGCAGCAACCAGATTCAACAACGCATTGCTGTTATTGCCGCGGTTGAACATCAGCATATAGGCCACACCTTGGATCACGGTGCCCAGTGCGGCGGCTACGGATGAGGTGAGGATGTCACGGTTATACACGTGCATCAGCTCGTGCCCGGTGACTGCCCGCAGTTCGCGAGGATTCAACAGATGCATGATGCCCTCGGTGAAGCAGATCGCCGCGTGCTCAGGATCTCGACCGGTGGCAAATGCGTTAGGTTGTTGGGCCGGGGAAATATAGATCCGAGGGGCGGGCTGACCGGCTTTTTGCGCTAGCTCATGCACCATCTCATAGAGGCCCCGGAACTGGTTGGGGTCAGCGGGATAAGCCTGCATGCTGCGCAGCGCGATCTTATCGGAGTTCCAGTAGGTCACCGCGGTGGTGACCAGCCCGATCCCCGTAAAGAGCACGATCCACATGCTGCTGCCCGTGGATCCAGAAATAGCACCACCAATGGCGACCAAGATGCCCAACATGAGGGCAAAAAGAAACCAAGTTTTTGTGCGATTTCGTGCTGCGCGTTGCATGCTATCTTCCTCTAACTGTGTGCGGCTGCTCGTGATTTCGCTCTGGAGATGCGAACCTGTTCGTCACGATCTACGACTTTGACCCGTTCACGTTCCACCGGACCGGTCTCCGTGGCCAAATCGCCGAGATTGATTTCGTGATCATCGAGTTTTTTCCACCCATTCCAATCACTATATTCAACTCCGCGCTGTTCCAGCAGATGCAAGATGGCGTCTTCATCGGGATCTTGTGCGGTGTAGAGGTGATCGACGTCTTCGATAATGTGGCCGATCGTCTCTAAAGCGTCACCCTTGGTGTGCCCAATCAGCCCTACTGGACCGCGTTTGATCCAGCCTGCAGTATAGAGCCCTGGAACCGGTTTGCCATCGGCACCCAGCACGCGACCTTCGGCATTTTTGATAATGCCGCGGTCTTCATCGAACTGAATATCAGGCACGGCCGAGCCGAAGTAACCGATCGCCCGGTATACCGCCTGAACCGGGTAGAACTTCTTCTCGCCGGTGCCGCGCACATTTCCGGTGCCGTCTAATTCCATGCGCTCCATCCGAATCCCGGCGACCTTGCCGTTTTCGGTCAGAATCTCTTCGGGTGCTTCCAAAAAATGCAGGTGCAGACGACGCGAAGCACCGGTGCCGTTGGGGTTTTCATCTTGTTCTAACAACCAGTTGGTCAACGTATTGACCATGTTGCGCACCTGATTGGACTCTTCTGCAGCCTTCTCGGAGGCCTCATCGAATTCGAAATCATCTTCGTAAAGAATGATGTCCACATCTTCGACGGTTTTCAGTTCGCGCAGTTCCAGCGGGGTAAATTTCACCTGAGCTGGTCCACGACGGCCAAAAACATGCACGTCAGTCACCTGGGATGCCTTCAACCCCTGGTAGACGTTGTCCGGGATTTCGGTTTCCAACATCTGCCGGGCAGGTTTGGCAAGCACCCGTGCCACATCTAGTGCGACATTGCCATTGCCAATGACGGCGACTTCGCGTGCCGAAAGATCCCAATGACGATCAACATCCGGGTGGCCGTCGTACCACGACACAAAATCTGCTGCACCAAAGGAATTTTCGGCGTCGACACCCGGAATGTTCAAACGGGCATCTTTAATCGCACCGGTTGCAAAGACAATCGCGTCATAGTGTTTTTGCAGATCTTCCAGGTGAATGTCAGTGCCGTATTCGATGTTGCCCAGAAACCGAATGTCTCCACGATCCATCACCCGGTGCAAAGCATTGATAATGCCCTTGATGCGCGGGTGATCGGGTGCCACACCATAACGAATCAGTCCAAAAGGAGCTGGATATCGATCGAAGAGGTCGATCGATACGTCGAAATCGATATCAGCTTTTTGCAGTGAGTCTGCGGTGTACACACCGGCCGGACCAGCGCCTACGACGGCGATCCGCAGTGGACGATGCATAGTATCGGACACGTATCTCCCTTTGTTCTTGATGACACAGATGTACCGTAAATCTTAATTACGTAATCACCGTATCGCCTAATGCTGGTTGTCACCTACGAATTCAGCGGTTAGCAACAGTAGCTGTGACCGTTCTGACGACTACACTGGAAGGCATGGCTCGACGCGATACAAAAGTTTTTTATCCCGCATATCAGGGTTTAGTGACCAAGCTGCTGGACCGTTCATGGACCGTTGATGACGGCATGGACGCCGAGCAGTTAGCCCAGCTCGTGGAGTCGTCCATCGCAGCCGAACAATTACAGACTCGCGGCCTGGATGCCTCCCTGCAGGCTATTGCACCGTTGGCGCTCCAAGAGTTCTACCTTGCGTTGGGGGTCTCCGAAATGATGGAAACCAACCACTTTTTCTTCGACCCAGATGAGCTTGAAGTTCGCGACGATATGGTCATGTTCGTCGAAGACGCCGATGAGTCGACGGTGTGGGGTGTCCCGATTGATCAGACCTCGCTGCCCGATCCCATCACCTTCCGCCGAACCGTTGGCGCAGATGCCCCCGAACATGCCGGCACCTGGGAAACCACGGAACGGACGGTATCTGAACTCATCACCGACATCTTGACCTGGAACTACTCGGAGGACGACGTTGACTGACACCACCGGCCACGGCCCACACCCCACTCCCCCGCAGATTCACTCGCATGCACCCGCGGGGTATGTTTGCCCATTCTGTGGACTGGTCAACGGTGATGTCGCCGACCCGAATAACCGGTGCGAACTGTCCGACCTGATTTACCAAGATGACGATGTCATCGTCTTTAGCGCAGCGGACGGTTTTGGTCCGCACGCCGGCCACGTCATGATTTGCCCCACCAAACACTATGAAGCACTCTACGACCTACCCGATCGGGTGCTGATGCGCATCAGCTTGATGGCTCGAGAGATTGCCCTTGCAATGAAACGCGCGTGGAATCCGCCAGGAGTCTCCACCCGGCAGCACAATGAGCCCGCAGGAAACCAGCATGTGTGGCACTATCATCTGCACGTTTTCCCACGGTATGAGGGCGATATGCTCTACCGTCACCTGCGCCAACCCATGGACATTGCCCACCGCGCACGAATCGCGCAAGATATTAAGGCCACCCTGAATCCAGCGGCAACCTTCTTACCGGAATTCTAGGCGTCGCGCGAGACGACGTACCGGGCGAAGCCTGCCAGCGCAGTTTTGACCGGTGAATCTTGCAGACCGTCAAGCGCCACAATGGCTTTATCGGCCCACTGCCGAGTCAGTAACCAAGCACGATCAATCACCGGATGTGACGCGACCGCCTCAACCGCTGCGGCAAGTTCCGCATCGGTATCCAGTGGCCCGTCTACTAATTCGAGGGCCTTGATGGCACTGGCATCGCCTTCGGCTGCGGCTTCGCGCAGCAATAGCGTGGGCAGCGTTGGAACGCGCTCTTTGAGGTCAGTGCCCTGCACTTTGCCAGAGGTATCTGAAGAGCTGGTCAGATCAATAATGTCATCGGCCAGTTGGAATGCCATGCCCACATTGCCACCGTAGGTCGCAGCAATCTCCACCAGCTCCTCTGAGCCTCCCGCAAGCAACGCTCCCAGCAGTGCACTTGATGCCAGCAGCGAGGCGGTTTTGCCATCGATCACCCGCAGGTAATGCTCCAGTGGATCGTCCCCGGCTTCCGGACCCACCGTTTCCCACAGCTGTCCCATCACCAGTTTTTCAAAAGTGATCGCGTGCTCTTTCACCGCGCGAGGCCCAAGGTTGGACATTTCCGCCGAGGCCCGGGCAAAGATGAGGTCGCCGGCCAGAATGGCAATCGAATTGGACCATTGCTGATGAGCCGCGGTGACACCGCGACGTTGGTCTGCTTCGTCCATGACGTCGTCATGATACAGCGTGGCCAAGTGGGTCAGTTCTAACGCCACGGCCGCTTGACGGATAGGTTTGCCGGGTTCATCGACCAGCCCGGAGCCGACATGTTCGTCGGCCAACATGGAGGATAAAATGGTCACAATAGGACGAACCCGTTTGCCACCGGCTTCCAGCAGATGACGCGTGGTGGCTTGTGCCAAACTGTCGGCGTAGACCAGTGCATCAGCTAGGTCTTCTTCGATCTTGGACAAGCTGGTGAGCAGCGCATCGAAAAGCTGTTCGTGCTCTTGGAGTGCGTCAATCCCCGGCGGCAGCGAAATAGAAATATCCACCCGTATAACCCTACACTAGCGACCCATTTAGGCAGCCTGAATCACAGTCTTGAGACCTTATATTTGTCTGGCCCCAACTTACCCCGCTCAAGACTTCAGTGTGGAGAGGTTACCCGGACCGGACCGGATTTTCAGCTGTCCGAGCAGCACGCCGGCCACTCTGCGCAGCGTCCAGGAGCCAGAACCATCAACGGCCGGTTAGTCTGGTGAAGGTTTCATGTTCTGTTTGTCGCGCGGTGTCGTCGGTGATTTTCCGGCCCGACGACGTCGTTTGCGCAACCACGACCACAGCCAAGTCCGCCGAGGCCAGATCACATGTTCGTGCATGATCGCACCACTTTCTCCAATAGGTCACCTCTTATTGTCGCGGTCACGGTAGGCCGATGACAAGCACGCGTTCGAGCAAAACCCGGTACATTATTGCCTATCATGTCTTTTACCGCCGCAGCCTTTGAGCTTTCTGATGCCCAACTGGAACAACTGCCCACCCAGATCATTGGTCAGGCCAGCAGTGCGTTTTCTCGTCATCATCGAGGCAAATTTGGTTTCGGCGAACGCTATCGATTCTGTACTCGCGGACCACAGCGATTCACCAGCGCGCGCGATCAGTGGGACGAGCTGACCACCGGTTCGGTTCCCGCGGTGCCCAACGGATTCACCGCCTCCGCACCCATCTGCTTTGGCGCCTTCACCTTTGATGCGCGCTCCGCCGTCGCTTCGGTAGTCACGGTGCCCAAATTTGTCTTAGACATCGGCGAAACCGCCACGTGGCTGCACTACCAATACGACGCCGCTGACTCCATCGAAACTCCAGAAACCGTTTTCGCGGCGTTTGTCTCGCAACTGCCAGTTGAAACAGCACCCGTTGGCGAGACGTCATTTACCCTGTGCACAGCCCAGATGACTGAAACGGCGTTTCAAAACAGCGTCGAGACCGCCGTCGGAATGTTGGCACAAGGCGGCGTCGAAAAGGTCGTTCTTGCCCGCGATGAACTGCTGCACAGTGCCACCGGTTTTCACATTCCGGCCACGCTGCGCGCTCTGGCACACCACAATCCAACAGCCTGGACTTATAAAGTCGCAAACCTCATGGGCTCCACTCCGGAGCTACTGATTGCTCGCAACGGTGATGCCGCAAAAGCCCGGGTGCTGGCCGGGACCGTGGACCGGACGGTCGCTGTTAATGAGCAACTGATTGCCGAACAGCTCTCCGACAGTCCCAAGCAAATCTTTGAACACCAGGCCGCGGTGGACTCGCTGGTGGAAAAACTGGCACCATTTGCCACCGACATGAACGTCTCTGAGACACCCTTTGTGCTGGCGCTGCCGAACGTCTATCACCTGGCAACCGATGTTTCGGCACAACTCACGGATGCCACCTCGATTCTGGATCTGGTGGCTGAAATTAACCCGACCGCAGCGGTTGGCGGAACCCCGCGGGATCTTGCCCTGGAGGTGATCTGGAAGCTGGAAGCCCAGGCCCACGGGATGGACCGCGGTTTATATGCCGGAGCGGTTGGCTGGTTCGATGCCAACGGTCACGGCGAATTCGGGATCGCCTTGCGCGGCAGCGTGATCGAAGATGCCCACCATGTCCGGGTATACGCCGGTGGCGGCATCGTTGCCGGTTCCGACCCGGCCGAAGAACTGGCCGAAACCCACGCGAAAATGCGTCCCATGAAACAAGCGCTCCGGACGATTGCGGCAAACTCGTGACCTCTTCGTCCAGGCGAGTTACCTTCGGGGTGATTGGTGCCGGGATTATTGGGGCCGCCGTCGCGCGTGAATTGCTCGACCGCTTCCCGCAAGCCGCCGTCACGGTACTGGAAAGCTCCGCGGGCGGCCGCACACCAAACGGGGCATAACTCGGGCGTCGTCCACGCGGGACTTTATTATGAGCCGGGCAATTTGAAGGCCCGGTTGTGTCGTCGCGGGATGGCATTACTCTCAGACTACGCGCGCACCAAAAACCTACCCTACGAGGAATGCGGCAAACTTGTGGTGGCGCTGCATGCGGGCGAACATGGGCGGTTGGACAATATTTATCAACGCGCGATCGCTAACGGTGTCCCCGATGTCCAACTGGTTGGTCCGCAGCGGATCCGCGAACTTGAACCCAATGCGGTGGGGACGCTGGCGCTGTATTCCCCGCATACCGCGATCATCGATTTTGCCGCCGTCACCCGTTGCCTACTGGACGATGTCCAGGCGGCAGGCGGCCGGGTGCGGTTCAATACCGAAGTGGTCGACATTTCGCGCACGGACCGCGGATGTACCGTGACGACCCGACAACCCGGCGACGCGGACAAACAGACCGAAACGTTTGATTACCTGATTTCATGCGCTGGCCTGCAGTCGGATCGTCTCGCCCAGCTTGCTGGCGGTGCAACCTATCCGAAAATTGTGCCGTTTTTCGGGCAGTATTCGCAACTGGAACCAGCATATCGGAATATTCTGCAAGGGCTGGTGTATCCGGTACCGGATCCTGCCTACCCGTTTTTGGGTGTGCACTTGACCAAACGTGTGGACGGCCAGATGCTCGTCGGGCCCAATGCGTTTTTATCTTTGGGCCGCGAGAACTACTCCGGGTGGCAGCTCGGGGTCGCCGATACGTTCGACGTCGTGCGCAGTCGAAGTTTTTGGCAGTTCGCGGGACGGAATTTCACGGCCGCTTTCCGGGAGTTTGCAGGCGTAATCTCGCGCAAACGTTTTGTCTCCGGTGCCACCGCCTATGTGTCGACCTTGGCCGGGGCGTCGTCGCAACCGATCACCCGCGGGATTCGTGCCCAGGCCATGGACGCCAACGGTCGCCTCGTGGATGATTTTGTCATCGAGCATCTCGGGCGGGCGACCTTTTTGCGCAATGCACCCTCGCCCGGAGCAACGTCGTCGTTGGCGATCGCAGAACACCTCGTCGAGACGCTGACCAAGGCTCATAATCTGGCTGCCGACTAGCCGGCAGCTCAGCGGCTACTGGTAGGACACGAACCAGGGTTTGGGTTCGATTTCAAAGGTGTCTTTGGGTGCAAACATGGGGTTGTCTTGGCGGAAGAAGTTTTTCCAGGCCATGTGCATGTTGTCGGGGAGGTCTTGTTTCAGGGCCCGCCAGGTGTCCATTTTTTGTTCCGGTGTGCCGTGGCCGTCGGCATGCAAGACCAGGGCCAGTTCCGGGTGGTCAGTGTCGACTTGTTCGCGTCCGCGGATCATCGACAGTCGGAACTGGTGCAGAATAACAAGTTTTTGGGGCAGGTCGTGTTCCGCGGTCAGCTCGGCCAACCACTGGGTGGTTTCGTTAATTTCGGCGGCACTGACCGAACCGATTTGTTGCATGTGCACCTGGCCGGGGGCTAAGCGCCATTCGGGATCCAGGGCGAGCCCCACGTTGGGGCGGGTGAGCAGATCTTCGAACAGCTTGGCCTGGGTGAGGAAATCCGCGTGGCCCGGTTGCAGGTCTAAGACCACATAAATGTCGTGTTCTTCGGCAGCGTCGACGTAGGCTTCCAACGCGTCCCGGTCAGCTACGGCCGAATAATTCCCGTCTTCGCCGGGGGCTGCCGAGGCCATGGTCGCGATGATTTCAAAGGCCGGGATGATGTCTTCCTCGGCGTGGGCCTCATACATTTCGGCCAGTTCAATGACCCGTTCGGCGGCTTCCTGGGGACCTTGTTCACCAAGCGAGCCCAGTTCGGAGTACTCGGGGTGACCATACAGGGCAATGAAGCGGCGTTCGGGGAAAATTTCGGTGCCGCCCCCGATTAATTCGGGTGGCTCCTCACTCGGGGTGGGTTCGGCTTCCGGGCTCGGCTGAGCACTTTGGGGTGGTGCTTGCGATTCAGCCGATTGTGGTGGCTGCGAACACCCGGCCACCAGCAATGAGGCGGCGATGAGACTTGCGAACAGACGAAAAAGACGAGACATAATGAGTTCTTTGACGACGCGTTAGGGACCAGGCCAAGCATATACCCTGCGCCTGGACACCGGGTGCCTGCTCCGGGGCTTCACGCCGACTGCTCCGCGATGACTTGGTCATATCCTTGCTGATAGGTCGGGTAATATAACGGACCCAACAGCGTATGCAGTAGCCGAGCGTCAAGAATTTTTCCGCCGACGACGTCGTTGGTATTTCCCGGCGGCGGCGTCAGGTGCAAACGCTGGGCAATATAGTCCACGACCTCGCCCAGCGGGACGCCAGGTGTCTGGTCGACTGCATGGAGCACCGCGGGTGGGTTGGGCATTGTCAGTAGCAGTGCTAATAGCCGGGCCAGGTCACTCTGGTGGATACGGTTGGTACGTCGTCGTCGGTTGACGGCTTCGCCCGCCCGGACTGTGCGGATCAGCATCTCGCGGCCAGGCCCATAGATACCGGCCGGACGCACGAGGGCCGCGTCGAAGAGCTCGGCGGCCAGGCGTTCAGCCTCAACGAGGAGTTGTGCGCGATCTGACACCGGAGCTGGGACATCTTCCTCGGTGAGTGGCTGGGTTTCTGGATTACCGTCAAACACCCGAGTGGATGAGACAAATACGACCCGACCCGGGATCTTCGGCAGCGCCTCGGCGAGATGCTGTAAGGCAACCAGGTAGCCGGGTTGACCGTTGACCTCCGGCATGGTCGGTGTCAGGGTGATCACCATGGTGTCGACCTCGGGCAGCGGCTGGGTAACGGGCTGGGTTAGATCCACCGCGAGCGGTACGAACGCGGTCGGCAGTGCCGTCGCGTTGCGGCGCAGGCCGTAGACTTGGGTGCCTTGAGCGGTCAAGCGCTGACCCAGTTCAGCGCCAAGCTGGCCACAGCCGACCAGCAGCGCGGTCTTTGGCGACGTCGATGCTGCATTCGTCACAGGTCCTCCATTCTGTCCGGCTCATCTACGGACTGACGTGGAGTAGCTTAACGAACGAACCTGAATTCCCGCCGAATATGGGACCCTACGACATCGGCCGACAAGCCTCGTCGGCACGCGTTGCTGTGCAACATATCGATGCCATCGCTACGACTCGTCGCGGAACGTTATAGCCGATTCGTCACGATCCAATATCGACGAAAAGCGGTCTCCCCGTTGCGGCGAATATCCTCGAATACTCCCCCGCACTTTTCTATGACTTGAGCGGAGCGTAAATTGTCATCTTCACAGGTGAGCAGCGCCCGGTCGACACCTAATACCGCAAGATGGTCAAGAGCGCGTCGCATAATGTGCTTCGCGTAGCCGCGGCCTCGAAATTCCGGGGCGACCGCGTAACCAATGTGTCCGCCGAAGTTCAAGAGGTAGCCATTGAGGGCGTGCCTGATGGACACCCGACCGATAATTTCGCCATCGACTTCAACCAGAAAGAAGTCGGCTGGGACCCGCCCTTCCGGCAGATTTTCGCCGCGTGCTTCGCCTCGGATAGTTTCAAGGATTTCATCCCAGGACCTTGAACCAGTAAGAATTCGAAACCATCGTGAGCCAACAACTGGTCATGCAGCGCTCGCGCGATTTTCTCGTCATCCAAGGTGGGGTATCGCAGTCGGAGGGTCATCGCGGGGTCCTTTAGACAAACGTGGCGCGCACGGCGGCTTGGACCGCTGCGTGCACCTCGGGCCGCTGGCTGCGATCCGACATGACTTCCAGCACCCGACGCCCCTCGGTTGGGTCGCCCAGGATGTGAATCAGTTGTTGTTCCGAGGTGAGACGTTCGTGTTTGATGCCGTGAGCGGCGCACACCGCACCAATGTCAACGGTGTGCGGAGTGCCGAAGAAACGTTCGACCACCGATGCCATGCCGGGCCGGGCGGCCACCTCGCCGTGTTCGAGCCCGTGGAAAATAGCCCCACCGGAATCGTTGATCACCACGATATCGAGATTGGGCTCTTGTTCTGCGGGACCGATCAGCAGCCCGTTGGTGTCATAGAGGAACGTCAGGTCTCCGACCATCAGGGTGGTGCGTTGATTTGTTGCCAAGCTGATACCGGTCGCCGTCGAGATGGTGCCATCAATACCGGCGAGCCCACGGTGGGCAAAAACCGTTGAAGTCGCTTCGGAGGGCGGCCGCCAGGACAGATCGACGTCGCGAATAACCGACGATGATCCCAGCACGAGTTGACCAAGTGCGGTCGCCGAGACTAATTGAGCGGTGCGCATAGCCCCCGGTTTGCCGACCACATGTTGTCGTTGGGATAACGTCTGTTCCAGAGCACGTTGGGCGCGCTGGGCGGCAGACTGCCAGGAACCAAGCCACCCCGGAGGGCCGCTCCCAGCGAATTCGGCAAGCTCTTGCAGATCGGCGACCAGCTGTTCTTTCCGCGCACCGGGTGAGAACCAGCCGACCGGACGCGGATGGTACAGCGCAGAGGTGATATCTTCGCGTTTCAGTAACGCCTGGAGTTGACGCGACAGCGTGGGCCGCCCGAACAGCACGATGCGGCGGATGTGCTTGCCCAACCGGTGGGCCTGTTCGCCGACACCACCCTCGGGTCCCAACAGATACGGGTAAGCGGCAATCGCGTTGCGTGAAAACCGGGCGTTGGAGGACGGTTCAGCAAACAGCGGCAGCCCCAGGGCCAGCGCGAAGTCGTGGGCAACCGGGCCGGCACCATGCCCTGCAACCACCACGGTGTGGCGTTCCCGCAGATTCGAAACTCCCACCAGCTGGTCGTGATACGACTGCCCGCGTGCCCGCCAGCGCTTGTCAAGGGTGAAACGCGGTTGGCCCTGTGCGGGTTGCAGCACGGGCAGGACGCCGGTTTCTGCTTCCGGGACGACGGCGAGCGCATCGGGTCGCGGGATGAGAGGTTCGCGAAAGCGCACGTTGATGTGTACCGGACCGGTTGGTGAGCTTGCGGTCCCAGCTCCCACGGCCAGGGCGCCCATGACCGAGGCGTGGGTTTTTGCATAGTCTGCGGCGTCGCCGGTGACGGTAATGGAGGTACGAGCGTGCACGCCAAAGATATTGCGCTGATCGGTGGTTTGGTTGGCTCCGGTGAATTGCACTTCGGTGGGCCGGTCCGCGGTGACGGCCACCAGGCGGATATCGGCGTGCGCGGCTTCCATCATCGCGGGTAATAAGTTGCCGGCAGCAGTGCCCGACGTCGTCACCACGGCAGCGGGGTGTCCAGAGGCCAGGGAGATGCCCAGCGCGGTAAATGCTGCAGAACGTTCGTCGATGCGAACGTGTAACCGCAACGTTTCAGGATCAGCGGCCTCGGCCAGCGCGTACACCAGCGGTGCCGAGCGAGAGCCGGGCCCGATAACAACGTGTTGCACCCCGGAATCGCGCAGTGCGGTGACGATGGCTCGTGCGGTATCCATGGAATCCATGCGCTCCATCCTACGCGTTGTGCACTAGCACTCCGTGCGCCGTTGCCAATCGCTTATGCCACCAGCGTTGCCGGTCGGCGGGCAGTTTGAGCTGCTCGAGTACTTCCGGATCAGGGACCGGTGCCGGCCCGGGGGTCAGTACCCCATCCACCGGAAGCGCTGGTTTGGCAGGTTCCGCAGCAAATAAGGCGGCGGTGGCCAGACCGCAGGCATGTTCCAGACGCGGCAGGGCGGCGGCGAGCGCAACCCCGGCGGCAATCCCAACTGAGGAGTCCAACGCCGAGGACACCACGGCATCCAGGCCGGCCTGTTCGACGATCGACAGCGCCCGGCGCACCCCGCCCAGCGGTTGCACTTTGACCACAATCAGATCCGCAGCATGGGCCTGGGCTACGGCCAACGGGTCGGTTTCTTTTCGGACGGCTTCGTCGGCGGCGATTAACACCGTGCTGCCCGCTTCGTGCAATGTGGCACGCAGCCGTGCCAAGCCTTCGATACCCGGCACCGGTTGTTCGGCGTAGCGCAAAAACGGCAGTGCGGTAATAACTTCGACGGCTTCCTGGTGCGTGTACCCCATGTTGGCGTCGATGCGAATATCGGCGTCGGGTAAAATCTCATGCACCCGCTTCACCCGGGCAATGTCTGTTGCGAGGTCATCTTCAGCGACTTTAACTTTCACCGCCGGGACCGGCCCGAATTTGGCTAACACCGTTGCAACGTCGTCGGCAGCAACCGCCGGCACCGTCGCATTGACCGGGACCGTCTCGCGGACTGGTTCAGGCCAGCCGTGCCATCCGGCTTCGATGGTCGCAGACAACCACCTGGCGGATTCTTCGGGACCGTATTCCGGAAAAGGCGAGAACTCAGCCCAGCCGCGAGGCCCTTTGATCAGCATGACTTCCCGCAGGGTGGTGTTACGGAAAGTCGTGTTCATGGGCAGCCCGATGGCGACGGCGTTTGTGGCTAGTTCGTCCAGAGCAACGTCAGCATTTAGCGGTAAGATGTGTGAGTTGTCGACCATGTAGTTAGTCTAGGCTCAATGATGTATACCGACCCTGTCCATCACCTGCCGGAGGATAACCTGCCGGCTTCCCAGCCGCAGCGCCGGATTATTCGCGCACCCGGGTCCAGAATATGGGCCTGGCTGTTGCTGGCTGCCGGCATGATCGCAGGGTTGGTGGCGACCTACCGGGTCTTCGTTGTCTCATCCCAAGGACAAATCCTGGATCATGCCGCACTGACATCGGCAGAGGTCCGACTCCAGTCACTGCATGCGGCCTCGGTGAGTCTGTTAGCAGACCTGCCGATCGTGGTTGCAGCAATTGCTGCAGCCGGGTTCTTAGTACTCACACTGTGGCGACGACGTTGGGCCGCCTCGCTGATCGTGGCGCTGACTTTTGCCGCCGCCAATTTCACCACCCAGATGCTAAAAGTCTTCCTCGATCGTCCCGAACTAGCCAACGGGGTGCCGTACTACACGGGCAATTCATTACCCTCGGGTCATGTGACCTTTGCCACCGCAACCTTTGCTGCGGTGTTCTTACTGGTCGCTCCCCGATGGCGTTCCACGGTCGGGCTGGTTGGTATGATCTTCTCGGCCACCGTGGGCGTGGCCACCTTCTTCGACGGCTGGCACCGCCCCGCTGATATTGTGGCCGCCTACCTCATCGTCGGGTTATGGACGCTCATCGGAGGGTTCATCATTTACAAAGTCTCGGCCGACTACAACGTCATTTCCGCCCGCTCTCGCGCCAAACACGCCTCACTCAGTGAGATCTTATTGTGGCTGCTGGCCATCGTCGGGCTCGGCGGCGCGGTGGCCATGTTATTCCTATGGATTGGTGAACTGCCCACCCATTTCGACCAGGTCACCCCGTCGCTGCGCTGGTTTACGTTTGGCACGCTGCTCATTGGTGGTGCAGCCTGCTTCGTCTGTGCACTACTGACCAGTTTCTTCCGCTGGGAAGCTGGCCGGGAGGCCGCGCGCGACCGCCGCTATGGGGCGCGTTAACCTCAAGGTAGAAAAACGTTCTAGGATATTTCCATGTCAACGTTGCGCACAGTGAATCACCGGGACGTCGAACCCAAAAATAAACTCGACAAATTCTTCAAAATTTCCCAACGCGGTTCGACGATCGGTGCCGAGGTTCGCGGCGGGCTCGCAACCTTTCTGGCCATGAGCTACATCATTGTGCTCAATCCGCTGGTGCTTTCCGGACCAGATGGTGCCGGTGATACCTTAGGGATTTCCGCGGTCGCGGCTGCTACTGCACTGATCGCCGCCGTGATCACCTTCCTGATGGGACTGTGGGCCAACCACCCCTTCGGCCTGGCCGCCGGACTGGGCGTCAATGCCTTATTGACCATCACGATCGCCACAACCCCGGACCTGACCTGGCCCGAAGCTATGGGCCTGGTGGTCATTGCCGGAGTGGTCATGATCCTGCTGGTGCTGACCGGTTTCCGAACCGCGGTCTTCCGCGCCGTCCCAAATGCCATCAAAACCGGCATCGTGGTCGGTATTGGCTTTTTCATAACCCTCATCGGCTTGGTCAATGCAGGATTCGTGCGTCGCGTTCCCGATGAAGCCGGCACCACCGTTCCGCTGGGACTCGGCGTCGGCGGCGAGCTGTCAGGCTGGCCGGTCTTAATGTTTGTCATCGGGCTGGCCGTCACCGCAATTCTGGTCGTGCGGCAGGTGCGCGGCGCGATTCTCATCGGAATTGTCGTATCCACCGTGCTGGCCAATATCTTCGAAGCCGTGTTCGACATTGGCCCTTCGGTTGATGCCGCCGGTAACGTCAACTCCGAAGGCTGGAGCCTGGTGGCTCCCTCGATGCCCGGCTGGAGCGCACCGGATCTGAGTCTGCTGGGCAACTTCTCGTTCGGCGCGTTCAGTTCCATCGGTTCGATCGCCGCATCGCTACTAGTCTTTGCCATCCTGTTGTCCGTGTTTTTTGATGCGATGGGCACCTCGGTCGGACTGGCCCGCGAGGCTGGCAACGTGGACGACGTCAGCAATATCCCCAACCTTGACCGAGTGCTGCTGGTGGACGCGCTAGGGGTCACCGCCGGTGGTGCCGGCTCGGCGTCATCAACGCAGATTTTTGTGGAGTCCGGCACCGGTATTGGCGAAGGCGCCCGCACCGGCTTTGCCTCGATTGTCACCGGGGTACTGTTCTTAACCGCGATGTTCCTCACCCCGCTGATCTACCTGGTTCCATTCGAAGCCGTGGCCCCGGCCCTGGTGATCGTCGGGTTCATGATGGTCTCCCAGGTCCGCCAAATTGATTGGAACGACGTCGGAGCAGCTATCCCCGCATTTATTACCTTTGCCTTGATGCCGTTTACCTACTCGATTGTCAACGGCATCGGCGCCGGCATCATTGCCTATGCCGTGATTCGCACCGGTCAGGGACGCGGCCGCGACGTGCACCCGCTGCTGTGGGTTGTGGCCGTAGCGTTTGTGTTCTATTTCGGAATGGGCGTATTCCAGGGCATATTGGGACTCTAAGTCCCTATAGTGGAGACCATGACTTCAACCCCTCCAAAAGCTCAAAGAAAACCGGTCACCGCCCGCTATCACGGCGTGGATCTGGTCGATGAATGGGACTGGCTCAAAAACCCCGAAGACCCCGCGGTCATTGCACACCTCGAGGCCGAAAACGCCTACACCGACGCCGTGACGGCCGACCAGCAGCCGCTGCGCGAGGCGATCTTTGCCGAAATCAAAGCCCACACTGTAGAAACCGACATGTCGGTGCCCTCACGCATTGATGACTGGTGGTATTTCACCCGCACCGAAGAAGGCGCCCAGTACGCGGTGCACTGTCGGGTACCGGTCGAACACGACTCCTGGGAGCCCCCACAGATTCAACGTGGCGTGCCGCTGGAGGGTGAACAAGTCATCCTGGACGGCAACGTCGAAGCCGAAAAAGTCGCGTTCTTCTCACTGGGCGGGATGACGGTCTCCCCCGATGGCAACCTGCTGGCCTACTTGGTCGATGAAACCGGCGACGAGCGGTTCACCCTGCGCGTCCGCGATCTACGCGACGGCGAACAACTCCCCGATGAAATCTCCGGGCTGTCCTATGGGATCGCCTTTGATCCTTCCGGGTCTCGCTTGTTCTACATGGAACCCGACGAGGCCTGGCGCCCCTACCGGTTGCGCTCCCACCGCCTGGGCACGGATATCAATTTCGACGCCGTGATCCACCAGGAAGATGACCCCCAAATGTGGGGCGGCTTCGGGCTGAGCCCGGATAAAACCAAGTTGTTATTGGAGCTGGGCAACTCCGAGGTCACCGAGACTCACATCCTGGATTTGACGCAGATTGCCGCGCCGCTGGAACTGGTGATCAGTCGCGACGAGCGCTCACTGCACGATGTTGTCCCGGTGGGCGACCAATACCTCATCACGCATAATCGTGACGCTGATGGGACGCCGCTGCCCAATAACCAGGTGTCCATTGTCGATGCAGACAAGGTCGCCGATCGGACAGCCTGGCGCACCGTATTCGAACACTCCGCAACCGTCAAACTCGACGGTGTAGGCATTACTCGTGAGTACTTGTTTGCCGCGGTGCGCTCGGAGACCACGCCGCGCATGTGGGTCATGCCGTTGGAAGGCATCGGCACACAACATCAGGCCGAGGTTGTCGAACCAGCGTTTCCAGAAGAGCTCTACTCTGCCGCTCCCATAGGTCAGCACATCGATTCGCCGTACATTCGCCTGGGCTACACCTCGTGGATTACGCCGTCGCAAGTGCTGGATTATGATCCCGCAACGAATTCCTCGAAGCTGCGCCGACAGACTGAAGTCCCCGGTTATGATCCCTCCCAATATTTGGTGGAGCGTTGGTGGGCGCCTGCCGAATCAACCGACCGTAATGTCGCCATCCCGTTGACGGTCATCCGTCACAAAGATCTCGAGTGGAACGGTGACAACCCCGCCCTGATCTACGGATACGGTTCCTACGAGATGTCGATGGATCCAGGGTTTGGTCCATCACGCTTGTCGCTGCTGGATCGGGGCGTGGTGTACGTCGTCGCGCATGTGCGCGGTGGCGGCGAATTGGGTCGCGCATGGTATGAAAACGGCAAGAAACTCGCTAAGAAGAACTCGTTCACGGACTTTATCGATGCCACACGATTCGTTGCCGCCTCAGGGTGGGTACACCCGGACAAAATCGCGGCGATGGGTGGCTCAGCCGGCGGCCTGTTGATGGGCGCGGTATTGAATATGGCTCCCGAGCTGTACCGGGTGTGCGTCGCCCAAGTGCCATTTGTTGATGCCCTGACCTCGATTCTGAACCCTGCTCTGCCACTGACCGCACTGGAGTGGGAAGAGTGGGGCAACCCAATTGAAGACAAGGAAGTCTTCGAATACATGCTCAACTACACCCCGTACCACAACGTCACATCCACCAAATACCCGGCCATCGCGGCGGTGACTTCCCTGCATGACACTCGGGTACTGTATGTCGAGCCCGCAAAGTGGGTCCAGAAATTGCGTGCAAACACCACAAATAATCAGGACACCTCACTAACCGAAGGCGGTTCACCCATCGTGTTAAAAACTGAGATGGACGGCGGCCACGGTGGTGCCTCGGGTCGATACCGCGCCTGGGAAGACCGTGCGTGGGACTTCGCTTTCATCCTTACCGCTCTCAATGCCCAAGATCGCGTCTTCAACCAGGAGAACTCATGACCATCAAAGCTGGAATCGTAGGCTACGGAAACCTCGGCCAAGGCGTCGAGTACCTCATCAATCACCTTGAAGATTTCGAACTCTTCGGCATCTTCTCACGGCGAGAAACATTGGACACTGACGCCGCCGTGTATCCGGTTGACGACGCCGCCAAATACAAAGACGACATCGATGTGATGTTCCTATGTGTTGGCTCTGCAACGGATATTCCGGAACAAGCCACCGGTTTCGCAGAGCACTTCACGACCGTAGATACCTACGACAACCACTCCAAGGTTGCCGAGCATCGTGCCGCGATGGACAAAGTGGCCCGCGCAAATAACAATGTCGCTGTAGTCTCCACCGGGTGGGATCCAGGCCTGTTTTCAATGAACCGGGTACTGGGCTTGAGTCTGTTCCCACAACCCGTGCAGAACACATTCTGGGGCAAAGGCCTCTCGCAAGGTCACTCCGATGCGGTACGTCAGGTCGAGGGCGTCAAGCGTGGCGTCCAATATACGATCCCGGCACAGGAGGCAATCGATCAGGCACGCGCGGGCGATGGTCAAGGCCTGTCGAAGACACAAGCTCATGACCGTATTGTGTACATCGTTGCAGACGAGGCCGATCACGAACGTATCCGCGAAGAAATTGTGACCATGCCGGCCTACTTCGAACCGTATAACACCACGGTCCACTTCGTTTCTGAAGACGAGTTCGAACGTGATCATCAAGGTGCTCCGCATGGTGGCTATGTCATCACGACCGGGGACCTTCAAGGCCATAATGCCAGCGTTGAGTTCAGTTTAGATTTGGAATCAAATCCAAACTTCACCGCCGCCGCTATGGTCGCTTTTGGACGTGCAGCTGCACGGTTAAAAACACAAGGCCAGTCCGGTGCTTACACCGTGTTGGAAATACCGCTGTATTTGCTCAGCCCGCAGTCACTCGATGAGCTGTTGGAATCCGAAATCATCTAACGCAAACTCCAGTGTGGGGCGTGGCCAAGGGACGCTTTGGCCACGCCCCAGCATTTAACCCCGGCACTGCCTCGAAGATATTGGACCGAGTGGCAGCTCGTTCGATGACAGCAGCCGTTGAGGATCAGCACCGCAGATATTGGGTAATCGCAATCCGGTGTGATGTGCACCTGTATGATCGGGGCGGAGGTTTTGGCGGTGTTGCAGGCCGTTGAGGTTTCGGATCTGGCTGCAGAGCACCCTGGGGAGACGGTCCTTTTGGTTCGGGTGGAACAAGCGGTGCTGTTTCGAACTCTTGTCCGGGTAACAGGGGTGCTGGGGGTTTCGTGTGTTTATGTCCGGTCGGTGTTGTCACCGTGAGCGATTGAGCATCTCCGGTATGTTTCCATCCCCGATTTTCCTTAAGTTGGTTGCAGTAGGCGCAAAGTCCGGAGCCGTTATTCAGAGCCGTCTTGCCACCTTTAGCATGCCCCTCAATATGGTCGCCCTCTTGAATGGTGGCTTCACAGATTGGGTTGCGACATCCGTTATCTCGCATCAACATCATTTTGCGCAATCCGGCAGGGAAGGACCGACCGCGAGATTCCATGCCCAGGAGGTGGGTTGCTGTGGGATCGGTAAAGAGCCGCCGCAAAAGTACGTGCAATTCGTCGTCAGCTAGCCATTCGCGAGCGATATCTGCAGGAATCGGGCCATGTCCTGCCAACCAGGCTGCCGTATCGGATTGGCCCAGGAGGGTTTGTGGGGTCATCATAACCACCAGATCGACTTTGGAAGCGGCCAAAGGATTTGCCTTACCGGTGCACCATTGGGCAAGCACGTCGAACATGATTTGGTCGCGGGTACGCTTCTGACCGTTCGCATCCCGAGAATGCCCAGAATTTATGATGCTTTTGGCTTTCGATTCCACAGCATTCATCATGTTTTGAATGGCAGGGGCAGGCCCGTACGCAGTGAACAAGGCCATGCCATCAGCTGCAGGGTGAGTGGCCACGCGGCGGGAATCGTTGGCTTTGCGATGTCGGGTGGCAGCGGCTGTGGAGTCGAGGGATTGCGCATAGGCTCGAGCTTGTTTGCCGAGATCTTTCGGTCCGGTCACACCCAATCGGTCCTTCAGTGCCGCATCGACTTTGCGACGATGCTTCGGTGACAATACTTCGGTGGCCTTAGCTATGCTTTGGGCATGTTCTTCTCGAATCTTGCCTGCGGTCAAGGCCGCCTTCGTATGAGGTAAGTCCCGATCCAACGCCCGAGCCAGGTCTAAGAATTGTTTGCCTTTCGCAGGCGATTCGGTCCGGGCCAGCGCAATTTCTCCGGCTAGGCCTTTGCCACGATCCGCTTTGGGAATGTGTTGTGCTTTTTCAGCAGCGATGCGTTTGCGTTCAAATTCAGCGACTTCAACCGCCATTGCAGCATCAGCCTGGCCTCTAATCCGTTGATATTCCTGAATTCGATCGATATGTTCCTGTTCGGTTTTTGCCACCGGGCGCGACGCCATCCAGTCACCCAGAGCGGTGACCGGATTCGTTTCAACAGGAAATGTCGTCGTCATATCCCAACCATAGCTATGCGCACGGACACGCTAAGCAGAGTCACTGCGGTTTGTGGATAACTTCTCATGATCCACAGCTAGGTCCCAGGCTCGCCCGAGGGCGGGCACGCTGTGGATATGTTCAGAGGACTTACCGACCGTGTCGATCCAGTAATTCCAGCACCCGTTCCCCCGGCCATTGTTTGAGAAAACCTCGGTAACTGGTCAGCCGGTTGGCAAGTTCTTTGGCGAAGTCACCAGGAGGTAAATATGATTCGTAGGGGTGCGGGATCGGACTGGTCCGGTGATGCTCGTTGATGCCGTAGGCACCGGAGGCATACACCCGCTTATGTTCGTCCCAGTCCGCTGGTCCGCCGGGGATATCGGGCAGTTGTAACAGCAGTCCGAGCACCAAACCGGTGCGGTCACGTCCGGCGGTACAGTGCAATACCGTCCCGCCGTCGAGCCAGGAGTCTTTCAGGGTTGTGATCGCAGTGGCGACCCGATCACCAAAGGTTTCCATCGTGTCGGCGTAGGCATCCGGGTGCATTGGGTAGGGGGCATTGCGTTGCCAGAAGGGTTCGTGGTCAACGTCTTCCACGGGCAAGTGGATGCGCTGAATCTGTTGCGGCACGGTCGCCTCGGGATCAAGTTCGCGGCGCTTGATCTCAGGTGGGGTGCGCACATCGATCACGGTGGCAACGCCGTCGTCGAGCATTTGCTTCCAGCCGGTGGTATCCACCCACTCGGCGCGGCCCATGCGCCATAAATGGGGTCTGACCTGCCACGCATTGCGGGCCCCAGACCAATCAGCTGGATGAAGATACTGAGTTGTAGAAGAGACCATAGGTATAGACTAGGCGATGTGAGTAACTACCCTGTTCCTGAAAAAGTTTCCGATATCTTCGAGCCCAGCCACTGGCGTGAAGTCCAGGGCTTTGATTTTGAAGACATTACGTATCACCGCCACGTCGAGCGCGACACCGACGGCAACTGGGTACGCGACCTGGGCACCGTGCGCGTCGCCTTTGATCGGCCCGAGGTGCGCAACGCGTTTCGCCCCGGCACGGTCGATGAACTCTACCGCGCACTGGATCACGCCCGGATGACCTCCGACGTCGGAACGGTGTTACTCACCGGCAATGGTCCCTCCCCCAAGGACGGCGGGCACTCCTTCTGCTCGGGCGGCGACCAGCGCATTCGCGGGCGGGATGGCTACCGATATGCCGACGGCGAGACCGCCGAATCCGTGGATCCAGCGCGTGCAGGTCGCCTGCACATTCTGGAAGTCCAACGCCTGATGCGCACTAGCCCGAAAGTTGTCATCGCAGTGGTCAACGGGTGGGCCGCCGGTGGCGGACACTCGCTGCACGTCGTCGCCGATCTGACGTTGGCCTCCAAGCAGCACGGCAAGTTCAAACAAACCGATGCGACCGTGGGCTCATTTGACGCCGGATACGGTTCTGCACTGCTGGCCCGTCACGTCGGGCAAAAACGCGCCCGCGAAATCTTCTTCACCGCCCGCGAGTACTCAGCCGACGACATGCTGGCCATGAACGCGATCAACGAATCCGTCAACCACGAAGACCTCGAAAATGTCGCCCTGGAGTACGCGGCCGATATTAATGCCCAGTCCCCGCAGGCGATCCGGATGCTGAAATTTGCGTTCAACCTGGCTGATGACGGCATGGCCGGCCAGCAGGTCTTCGCCGGTGAAGCAACCCGGATGGGTTATATGACCGACGAAGCCGTCGAGGGACGCGATGCGTTCCTTGAAAAACGCGATCCCGATTGGACCCAGTTCCCGTATTACTTCTAATGGACGTTTATCACGCGCTCAAAAACGGCATCCCGTTCGAGGCAACCGCCCACGGCGTCATCCAACGCCCCGAAATCACCGATGAGCACCGCGGCCACCCGGATGCACTCGCCGTGGTACGCACCTCCGGGTCTACCGGTACCCCCAAACAAACCCTCCTGACCGCCGCTGGGCTGACCTCCTCGGCTGAGGCCACCGCCCAGCGCATCGGCGGCCAGGGCCAATGGCTGCTCGCCGTGGGCACCCAATACGTTGCGGGGCTGGCCGTGGTGTCCCGTTCGGTCCAGGCCGGTACTCTCCCGGTCACAATCAACCCGGGCTTCACCCCGGCAGAATTCGTGGCCGGTACCAACCAACTGGACCACGAGTTCACCGCGGTGTCCCTGGTGCCCACCCAAATGCTGCGGTTGCTGGACGACGACGCCGCAATCGCCGCGCTGCAATCCTTCTCGGCGATTCTGGTCGGCGGTGCGGCAATCCCCGAACGCATTACCGAGGCCGCCGAGCGCTACAGCCTGAACCTCTACCGAACCTATGGAATGTCCGAAACCTGTGGCGGGTGCATCTATGATGGTCTGCCCCTGCCCGGCGTCACGGTGGACACCATCCAGCACAACGGGGTCGGCCGGCTGCGCATCACCGGGCCGATGGTCGCCGCCGGATATTTCGATGACCCTGCGCTGACCGCCGCCCATTTTGCCGACGGCGCGTATCTCACCGATGATTACGGGACGGTCACCGATGGGATCGTGGAAATCCACGGCCGATTGGATGACGTCATCAACACCGGTGGCATTAAGGTTTCGGCGGCTAAAATACAACAGGTACTGCACCGCTGGGTGCCCGATGCGTTCGTCACCGGGATTCCGGATCCCCAATGGGGTCACCGGGTCGCGGCCGTCGTCACCGGCGACACGTCCGAAGCGATCCTGGCCGATGCCGTGCGCAACGCCCTGGGGGCCCCGGCCGTACCCAAAACGTGGTTGCGACTCGAAACGTTGCCCATGTTAGAAAACGGTAAACCGGATCGCATCACGCTCACACAATGGTTAATAAAGGAATAAGATTGGCTTCGTTTTCCCAGTGGGTGGCAGCCGCCCGCCTCCGTACCCTGCCCATGGCCATTGCACCGGTCGTAGTCGGGTCCGCCGCCGCAGCAGCACTTGGCAGCTTCCATCTGTGCAAGGCGCTGCTGGCGCTGATCGTCGCGCTGGCCCTGCAGATCGGGGTGAACTATTCCAATGACTACTCGGATGGGATTCGTGGCACCGACGATGACCGGGTCGGCCCATTCCGGTTGACCGGCTCGGGAGCCGCCACCCCGGTCACGGTACGCAACATGGCGTTTGCGTTCTATGGAATCGCAGCACTTGCCGGGCTGGCCCTGGCGATTTGGGCTAATGCCTGGTGGCTCATCCTGGTGGGTCTGGCCGCGATCGTCGCGGCGTGGTTTTACACCGGCGGCAAGAACCCCTACGGCTACCTGGGTTTAGGCGAAGTTTTCGTGTTCATTTTCTTCGGGCTGGTCGCAGTGTTGGGGACCACGTATACCCAGGCAGGGCAGCTTTCCGGTTTGGCCTCGGTGGGGGCCATCGGCACCGGGCTGGTCTCTACCGCCTTGCTGATGGCCAATAACGTGCGCGATATCCCCACCGATATCGAAGCCGGGAAACGCACCCTGGCTGTGCGTCTGGGCGATACCAAAGCCCGCTGGTCGTATCCGATCATGCTCGCCGTTGCCGTGGCCGCTCCACTGTTTTTCGTCCGCGAGTATCCGGGGATGTGGCTGATGCTGATCCTGCTGGCCGTCTCGCTGCGCCCATCGCTGATCATGCTGGAGGCACAAGAACGCGGTGAGCTGATTCCGGTGTTGAAAATGACCGGTTTATTTGGCATCCTCTACGCCGTTTTGTTCACCCTTGGCGTTGCCTTGTAGCTCTTGGGGGTCCACGAAACGGCCTTGCGTGTAGGCGTCTTCGGCGTCGGCGTCGTCCACGGCGGTCTTATTGCGCTTGCGCGAATCCAGTGCGCGCATCAGGTCTTCTGAGGCTTGTTGGCGCAGTTTTGGCGTAAAGAGGTAGGTCAGGGCAAACCCGACGACTAACCCGACCAACACCGCGTAGAACACGTTGTCCGTGAGGAAGATGGTCAGGAAAAAGCCGACCCCAAATAACACAAACCGCAAGGCGGTATAGATCCAAAATTTCATGTGCGTCTCCATTCTGGGCGGGTGTGCGTTCTGCCTGCCAAGTTCGTAAGATAGGAAATATGCCACGTTTGCTCATTCCCCTGATCCTTGTAGCCGTCGGTGTCATGATTTATGCCCTCATCGAGGCGATCTCGACGCCGTCCGATCGGGTGCGCATTATGCCCAAAGGCGTGTGGATTGTCGTCATCGTGTTGATTCCACTGGTCGGCGGTGTGCTGTGGCTGTTATTTGGCAACCAAAACTCATATCTGGCCTCCACCGTACAAGGTTTCAAACAGACCTCCGGCCCGGCTCGTCCCGCCAGCCCCGATGACGACGAGGAATTCCTGCGCTCACTCGACATCCAACGCGCCCAGCAGAAAAAAGCCGAAGAACTGCGCAAACGTGAAGAAGACCTTCGACGCCGTGAAGAACAGTTCAAGAGCAACAACGATGCAGACACTGATGACGACACGGATTCCGGGACGGGTTCAAGTAACGGTCAGAACCCGGCGTAAGAGTGCAGCGACGGGAAGTACATGTTCACGATCGTGTAGTTGAACACCAGGGCTAAGAACCCGGTGATGTTCAACCAGGCTGAACGAGTCCCCGTCCAACCGCGAGTGGCACGCGCGTGCAGGTAGCCGGCGTAGATCACCCAGATCACAAACGTCCAGACTTCTTTGGCGTCCCAGTTCCAGTAGCGGCCCCAGGCCTGCTCGGCCCAAATGGCCCCGGCGATCAGGGTGAAGGTCCACATGACAAACCCAATCGCGTTGAGTCGGTAGGACCAGTTTTCTAGAGCCAACGACGACGGGACCAGGCGCATGAACCCGGTGACGTTATTGTTTTTCTCGGCGCGCTGTTTGATCAGCTGCAGTACCGACATCGCAAAGGTCAGCGAGAAGATCCCGGTCGCAATCACCGCAACCGACACGTGGGTGATCAGCCACCAGGACTGTAGCGCCGGCTGCACATTGCCCACCGGGGTGGGGAAGCCAATGGTTGCGGCCATCATCATGAGCAGCACCACACCCGAGACGAAGGTGCCGACAAAGCGCAGATCCTTGCGCAGCAAGAACACCAGGTAGACCACCGAAATCACCAGTGCACCCGAGGTCATGAACTCATAGAGGTTGCCCCACGGCGCCCGCGAGGCGGCAATCGTCCGGGCGATCACGGCAAACCCATGGGCCAGGGTCGCAATGATCATAATCGCCACCGCAATATTGGCCGCCGGACGCTTGATCGACTCGGTGTATTCCATGTCGTCTGAAACTAATGCCCGGGTAGCAACCGGTTGCTCGACCGGCGGACCGCCGGCTCCGACCAACTCTTTGGCCTTTTGGGTTTCCAGTTCGGCTTCGAGTTTGCGGATCGATCGGGATGCTGTGGCCATGTCCCAGGAGAAGAACAGGAACGCGACCAGGTAGATCAGTGCCGCGATGAGCATGAACAATTCGCTGTATGAGGCCAGCGTTTCGTTGACGGGTGTCATGAGTCCTCCGAAGTGTTGGGCGGGATGACCGGCCAAGTGGTGTCAAATATTTGACGAAGCTTAATGTTTTCATCGCGCAGCCCGAAGGTCTCACCGCGGGCTAATAAACCGTATTCGATCACGGTGTGACCATCCTTGGTGCTGGCTTTAACCCAGGCCCGACGACGGCGCACATACAGCGAGATAACCAGGGCCACCAGCGCCAGGGTCGCGAAAATGCCCACACCCCACTTGGACGGGTCATAGTGCACATCCAGCCCGACGTAGCGGTCCCACGAGTCAAACGTTATGGTGCCCATGTTATCGGGTAGTTCGTAGGTATCGCCAACGCCCAGGGTGATCCCGCCGTTGTCGTTATTGCGCGAGTTCAACTCGGTCATGGTCTCGGTGTCGAGCACGTACACGTTTTGTGGCACCCCCGAGTCCAGGCCGATGTCACCGTAGTACGAGTTCAAAATCAGCTCGGGGTTATACGCATCCGGGTCGATCGAGATCGCGACCCCGTCGTCGCCGGTATACGACGTCGGCAAAAACAGGCCCACAAAACCCAGTTGTTCTGGGCGGGCATCCGGAACTTTGAGCACCACCAGCGAACTGTTGACGTTAGGATCCTGGATCTGGGCGATCACCGGGCCCGAGTAGGCCACATCACCGTTGCCGTCGGTCACGGTGATATTTGGGGCATAGCCGTTGCCGACGAGGAACATGCGGACGCCGTCGATGGTCAGGGGGTCATTGACCTTGATCGTGTCCTGATAGGTTTCAGCACCCGGCGCCGGGGTCACCTGCATGGTCGCGGTGTAGTCCAGCGCCTGGCCAAAGTGGGTTTCGGATTCGCGATCAAAGACGACGTCGAAGTCTTCTAACTGGATCGAAAACGGGTGGAGACGTTCTTCAGCAAACGCTGTGCCGGGGGTAAACGAGTCATAGGAGACCAGATTATTCGTAAAGCCTTCGCCTTCGACAATGATCTTTTGGCCTTCATATTTATACAGGCCACCGAGGCCCATGAACACGATGACGCCTAGCAGGCCAAAGTGGAACAGGATATTGCCGATTTCGCGGGTGTAGCCGCGCTCAGCACCGACTGAGCCATCGCGCAGTTCGGTGCGGTAGCCGGCTTTTTTCAAAATCTTTTCGGCATCGACCAGGGCCTGCTGCGGGGTGGGGCCTTCGGCTTCCAGCACCAGCTGGCCGTATTCCGGCAGACGCTTGAGGTTGCGTGGTGTTCGGGCAGGAGGCTGGCGCAGGCTTTTGAGGTGTTGACGACCACGCGGCCACAAGCATCCGACCAGTGAGATCATCAATAACAGATAGATCGCCGAGAACCAGGGCGAGGAGTAGACATCAAACATCCCCAGGGCGTCCATGATGGGCCCGGCGGTTGGGTTGTCGTCAATCCAGGTTTCCACGACGTCGGCACCGGCGCGGCGCTGCGGGAAGAGCGAGCCGGGGACGGCGGCCACGGCCAGCAGGAGCAACAGCATCAGCGCGGTGCGCATGCTGGTCAACTGGGTCCACATGAATCGCAGGGTGCCGCGGAATCCTAACGATGGCAGGGTGGGTTGTGCGGTACTCAAATCGGTAGTGTCACCTCGTTAGCGAACCAACTTTGCAGCTGGTTGACCCAGTCATTCCACAGCCCGGTGGCCATGGCCAGTCCGAGCAGAATCAGTAACACCCCACCGGCACGCATAATAAATAACCGGTGTTTGCGGAAGAACGCCAGGCGTTTCATGCCGCGGGAGAAGCCCAGTGCCAGCAGGATAAAGGGCACACCTAACCCCAACGAGTACACCACGGCTAGCACACCGCCGCGCCACAAACTCTCGGTGCCCGCCGTTGACATCGCAATCACCGCGGCCATAGTCGGCCCAATGCACGGCGCCCACCCCAGGCCAAAGATCATGCCCAAGATTGGCGCGCCCCACAGGCCAGCTGTGGGTTGGTATTGGATTTTGCGGTCGCGTTGGAAAAACGATAACCCGCCCATGAACACGATGCC
>ERZ1032895.25-NODE-25-length-47666-cov-5.665329_pt1 | contig 47666 bp, 42 predicted proteins | sample MGYA00516687_ERZ1032895 | MGnify/ENA primary metagenome ERZ1032895 (study PRJEB33719, sample SAMN04261600) | wastewater metagenome | biome: rural village; feature: latrine urine exit; material: soil | place: El Salvador | collected 2013-01-14 ... | reverse complement strand
ATCGCAGTCAACCCGCCTAACTACTACCAGGTCATGACCCACAACCACGACATCGTCGGATTCGCCGGGGTCATGCACGGTCCACCCTTTGCTGACATCACCACAATCGGCGTCCACCCCGACCACACCGGTAAAAAGCTCGGCGCCGCCCTGCTGGTCTGGTGCATCCGGACCGCCTATGCGCTGGGTGCAAAAGACATGCTGTTAGAAGTCCGGGCCGACAATCCCACCGCCCAGCAGCTTTATGCCGACAACGGATTCACCCATATCCACACCCGGCCCAAGTATTATCCTGGCGGCATAGACGCGTGGGTCATGCGCAAACCCCTGCGCAATCCTCAACCACCCAGCGGCCAGCAGACCAAGGAGTAACATGACATCCCCGATCGTTCTAGGGATTGAAACCTCATGCGATGAAACCGGCATCGGCATTGTCTCCGGTACCACACTGCTGGCCCACCAGGTCGCCTCCTCAATGGATGAACACGTCGCCTTCGGTGGGGTCATCCCCGAAATCGCTGCTCGCGCGCACGTCACCGAATTCTTGCCCGTGCTCGATGCCGCACTAGCCGAAGCACACATCACGCTCGACGACGTCGATGCGATCGCTGTCACCGCAGGCCCCGGGTTGGCCGGCGCCCTGATGGTCGGGGTAGCCGGAGCCAAAGCGCTCGCCGTTGCCACCGGCAAACCGCTGTATGGCATCAACCACCTCATCGCCCACATCGGGGTCGGTTTCCTCGATAACGTGGGCGCGGACCTGCACAACGTCAAGCAACTCGGAGCGCTACTAGTTTCCGGGGGCCACACCGAAATGTTGAAGATCAATTCGTTGACCTCCGATGTCAAACTGTTAGGGTCCACGATCGATGACGCGGCAGGCGAGGCCTACGATAAAGTCGCGCGCCTAATCGGGGCTGGCTATCCCGGCGGCCCGGTCATCGACAAGATGGCACGTGCCGGGGATCCGAAAGCTTTCACCTTCCCGCGCGGGCTGAGCGCACCCAAGAATATTGGGAGCGCACAAGAGCCGGGCAAAGATCGATATAACTGGTCGTTTTCTGGGTTGAAGACGGCCGTGTCACGGGCAGTGGAACAATTTCAATTACGCGACATGGACGTCCCGGCCAACGACATCGCTGCTTCCTTCCAAGAGGCCGTTGCCGATGTCATCACACATAAAGCAGTCCTTGCGGCCACTGAACACGGCATCGACCATATCCTGTTAGGCGGGGGAGTAGCCGCTAACTCTCGGCTGCGCCAGCTGCTAACCGAACGCACCCAAGCAGCGGGCATCGGATTGACCATCCCACCGATGAAACTGTGTACCGACAACGGCGCCATGGTCGCAGCACTGGGTGCTCAACTTGTCGCCGATGGGGTGAAGCCTTCCGAGCTCAATTTCTCGGCCGATCCGACGCAATCAGTGCAGCTCGTCAGCGTATAACCCGCGGTCATTTGCTTTCAGTACGACTTTCAAGCATTGCAGCAGGTAGGGGAACTGGTAGATCTCATAAACGTACTTGTCAGCGGCGTGCGCGCTTTGCCACGATGAAAGGGTCGTCATTGTCACCAGCTACGGTTGCCCTAGCCCTCCTGTTATTAGGGATTCTCGCGCTGATAGGTATTCTGGTTCGAGTTCGCAGTCGGACCGCGCAGAAACTCTTTCTGCCAGTCTCGCTCATTGCAGGTTTCATCGCGCTGATCCTTGGGCCACAGATTCTTGGGCGGATCGCCGATTGGTTGGGCTGGGAGCCACTTGTCGAAGGCGGCATTTTCGGCTCAGAGGTATTGTCCGTCTGGTCTGAACTACCCGGCTTACTCATCAGCGTTGTATTTGCAGCATTATTTCTCGGCACCCCCATCCCGTCCCCCAAACGTGCCGTAAAACTGCTGGGCCCCCAGTTATCGCTCGGCGTCACGTTTGCTGCCGGCCAGTACGTGATCGGCATGCTCCTGGCTGTACTCATTCTGGTTCCAGTATTCAATATGACACCGATGTTTGGTGCGCTGATCGAAATCGGTTTCGAGGGCGGACATGGCACGGCTGCTGGAATGGCTCCGGTGATGACGGAAATGGGCTTTGAAGAAGGCGGGGACCTCGCTTTAGCCATGGCCACCGTGGGTATCCTCTCGGGTGTGATCATTGGCGTTATCACGGTCAACTGGGCGGCTCGTCGAGGCCACTCAAAAACTTTAGACGTGACATCGAATCAAGACCCAGAGATCGCCGCAGGTCTGTATCGTCGTGAGCTGCCTTCTGGTGGGCTTCAGACGACCCGCTCCGAATCGCTAGATACCCTGACCATGCACATTGGTATCATCGCTCTGGCCATCCTCATCGGTCAGGGGATGCTGTCGGCTTTGCAGGCCATCGAGCAGTGGCTGTGGGCCGATGTCATTGAGATCTTCGCCTACGTGCCGTTGTTCCCTCTGGCCATGCTCGGTGGAGTGATCCTGCAGCTGATCGCCGATAAGACCGGCCTGGCACCACTCATCGACCGCGGCACGATGGAACGTATTCAGGGTTTCGCCCTGGACACGTTGATCATTGCCGCTATGGCCACCCTGTCGATCGATGCAATCGCAGATAATTTCGGTCCGTTTGTGATTCTCGCGGCCGCAGGGATCCTATGGAATGTCTTCGTGTTGTTCGCCTTAGCTCCCCGGTTCATTCAAAGCTTCTGGTTCGAACGAGGCATCGCGGACTTTGGTCAGTCCATGGGTGTAACCGCTACCGGGCTGCTCTTACTACGGATGGCCGATCCAAAACAGGAAAGCCCAGCCTATGAATCATTCGGTTATAAGCAGTTAGTCTTCGAACCATTCTTTGGGGGAGGCCTGGTAACCGCCGCGGCCATCCCATTCATCGCGCAACTGGGCTCGTATCCACTCTTGATCGTGATGGCCGTGCTGCTCATCCTGTCGTTGCTCAGTGGGTTCCTCTACTTCGGCAAGCGATCCACATTCGTTGTAGAAGGTAGAGTCTAACGACTCAGGAGCTACCATGTGCGGATGGAATCTACGGTTTCTGCGGCAGAACCTAGCACCACGCTTGTGAGCTGCTCCTGAGATAATTTATCGCCAAATTTCGAATGTGTCTGAGCACGCTGATGTGTTGCTGAATTATTGGCACGCATCATGTCTTCGACCCACTGGAGCTCTTTGGTGCATCCCAAGTGTTGGGCGATGGGCTCGATCCGGTTCAAGACCTGTTCCAAGTGATCCGTGACCAGCATTTCGGTGCCATCAGAATCGATAATGGCGATCGTTTCGAGCCCATAACGGGCAGCGCGCCACTTATTTTCCTGAACATACCAGGGCTGCAAGATATCAACGTGTTCCATCGCATCAACGTCGCCACCGACGACTTCATGTACTAAACACTGAGTGAGGGCCGTAATCGCGCCGACCTGCTGGAGAGTCGACACGCCATCACACACGCGATGTTCAACCGTGCCAAAACGCGGGACAGGACGGACATCCCACCGGATCTCCGTGACATCATCGACTATCCCCACGGTATGTAAATCCCCAACGACACGTTCGTAATCGGACCACTGATGAAATTGAAACGGCAGACCGCTGGTCGGCAATTGCTGAAATAACAGGGTGCGCTGGGAAGCATAACCGGTGTCATACCCCACCCAGTAGGGGCTGGACGCGCTCAGTGCCAGCATATGCGGGTAATACTTGATCAGGTGGTTCAAGGCAGGCATCGCTTTATTAACATGATCCAACCCGATATGTGCGTGAACACCGTAGATCAGCATTTGCTGTCCCCAGTATTGGGTCCGGTCAAGGAGTTTTTGGTAGCGAGAACCCGATGAAATACGCTCTGCGAAGGGATGGGCAAAAGGGTGGGTACCTTGCGAGAACAGGGTCAGGTCCTCACCCGCGATCAGTTCGAGAATATATCGCCCAGCAGTTGCCAGTTGATCTAAACCTTCGTCCACGGAATGGCAGACTCCAGTGACCAATTCCAAAGTGTTGAGCATGAACTCGCCGACAATTTGAAAAGGTTCTTCAGAGGGGACCTGAAGTTCGGCCAGAATGTCCTGGCCAACAGGGCGCAGCTGTCCGGTAGACGAATCGACAAGTCCAAGTTCCCATTCGATACCGACGGTCGATTGGGCAGACTTTGCAAAATCCAAGCGCACCTTGAATCCTCTCTGCTGTATCTTTCTGTCAATCGTACCGGGCGCTGCGACATGGCAGAACAGTCCGATGTCGTGAGTCTGCTCCGGGTTCCCTGGAATTTCCCTGAGCTACTAACGCGCCTGAAGTTGTACGAAAAGGCAGTCCCCGTTGAGCAAGGCTATCCAAACCGCTGGAGGTTCTGGGCTGTTCCTAAACGTTACTCATGTATGTCGGAGGACAGCCCCAGTCTTTTGCGTCGTAGAGAACGCGCTCACCCGATTCCCTGGCCGAAGTGAAGCAAATCATCTGTATCTGGGTCAACATGCCGAACAATCGGCCCATGTTCGGCTTCTGCGACGATTTGTGACCTGAATAACAGCATGCCTCCTTGCGCTAATTTATGAAGTCTCAGTAAACTGATCCACTGTTAGCTTAGGCAAACCTAAGTTCATAAGAGTGCTAATCTGTTATTTACTCTGTCATTTGGAGACTGAACGTGAAAAAATTTGGACTGACACGCTATCGTGTTGCCGCACTATTTGCTGTCGGCGCCCTGGGTCTGAGCGCCTGTGGTTCCCCTGACGCGGGAAGTGCTGAAGAAACCAGCGGCGACGGAAGTAACGCTGCAACAGTCGAAGTAACCGACATGGCTGGTACCACCCACACTGTCCCAGCAGAACCACAATCGGTTATCGCAACCGACAACCGCGTGTTCCGCACCCTGGGGGAGTGGGACGTTGAGTTATCCGCTGCACCGGTCGATCTCATGCCTGCCGACATGGAAGTACTGGAGAAGTACACCCAGAACGAAGAGATCCTTAACATCGGCAACCACCGTGAGCCAAACATGGAAATGGTGACAGCCGCCGAACCGGACCTGGTCATCAACGGACAGCGTTTCAGTCAACACGGCGAAGCAATCGCTAACGCAGTCGACGACGGAGTGCCCATTGTCGATACCAACATCGACGTAGAATCCGGCAACATCGATCAGGAATTCCGTGACCAGATCACGCTCCTGGGTGAAGTTTTCGGACATCAAGACGAAGCCGAAACGCTCATCACTGATTTCGATGACGCTCTCGAGCGCGCCAAAGAAGCTTATGATCCAGAAGTCACTGTGGCAGGACTAATTACCTCTGGTGGCGATATTAACTACTCTGCTCCAACCACAGGTCGCGCGATCGGACCACTGTATGACATCCTAGAGCTAACCCCCGCCCTTGAAGACGACGGTACGACCGACCACCAAGGTGATGATATTTCGGTTGAAGCAATCGCCTCGGCGAATCCAGAGTTCTTGATCGTTATGGACCGTGATGCTGCAGTGGGCGATGGTACTTCTGCCGGCGCGAAAGAACTGATTGAGGAATCTGAAGCACTCCAGGATGTACCTGCGGTTGCAAACGATAACATCTACTACATGCCAGCTGACTTCTACGTCGCCGAGGATATCCAGAACTACACCACAGTCCTCAATGAATTAGCTGATATGTGGTCGAAATAATATAAAGGCTCTGCGTGACTAAACTTTCCCCTACCCGCCCCGATGGGCTTGTGACACCCATCGGCGCATCGAAGACCCCCGGATTGTGGTCGCGCATCTGGCCGCTGCTGATCGGGCTGATGGTAACCCTCAGCCTGGTCACAGCCTCACTATTTATCGGAGTGTATGATCTGAGCTCCGAGGGTGGACGCGAGATGTTCCTGATCACTCGCGTCCCCCGCACCCTCGCTCTGATCTTGTCGGGGGCCTCTATGGCGGTCGTCGGGCTGATTATGCAACTGATGACCCAAAACCGGTTTGTGGAACCTTCGACAACCGGAACCATTGAATGGGCCGGGCTTGGCCTAATTCTCACTTATATTTTTATTCCGCAACCATCACTCATGCTGCGCATGATTGTGGCTATTGTGTTTGCCCTCGTCGGGACGATCATCTTTTTTGCGTTTCTGCAGCGCGTGGCCTTGAAGTCTTCGCTGGTGGTTCCCATTGTGGGACTCATGCTGGGGGCTGTTGTTGGCGCGGTATCGACTTTTGTGGCACTCCAGGCCGATATGCTGCAAAACCTTGGCATCTGGTTTGCCGGCTCGTTTACCGGCGTGACTCGAGGCCGATACGAGTTACTGTGGATCGTCGCGGTCACCACGATCATTGTGTATTTTATCGCCGACCGCTTCACCGTCGCCGGGCTCGGCCAAGAGATCGCCACCTCCGTGGGCTTGAACTATCGAGCGGTGATGATCGTTGGTATCTCGATTGTTGCCATCACCACCGGGGTGGTCTCCGTGGTTGTGGGCTCGCTGCCGTTTTTAGGGCTGGTCGTCCCGAACATCGTGTCGATGTTTCGCGGAGACAATCTTCGGACGAACCTGCCCTGGGTTGTCATGGTCGGCATTGTCGTCATCACGCTCACCGATATCATTGGCCGCACCATCATCATGCCATTTGAAATTCCGGTCTCGATGATCCTCGGCGTGCTGGGAGCAACAGTGTTTGTTTACCTCATCGTCAGAAGGGGTCGTCGTGGCTAACGCAACTGCCGTTTCTGTCGAAACCACTTCGAACTTCATTGATACTAAGCACCGCCGACGCTGGTTGGTGTCGCTTCTTTCCCTGATCATCGTGGCCGTCGGGCTGACGATCGCCACCATCGTCTACAACAACCCGATGCCCTTTGGCAGCGAAGGGTTCTGGAAGATCGCCGAGTCGCGCGTGATCTCGGTGGTTGTAATCGCGGTGGTGGCATTATCCCATGCATTTGCCACGGTCGCTTTCCATACGGTCACCGCCAACCGGATTGTCACACCATCAATCCTCGGATTCGAAGCGCTCTACGGGTTGATCAACACGGCAGCCGTATTCTTCTTCGGGGCACTCGGGGCGACCTTGACGCGTGGGATCGTGTCCTACTTTTTCCAAGTCGCCATGATGGTCGCCTTCGCCACACTGCTCTATACCTGGCTGTTGGGATCAAAATTCACCAACGTACACACCATGCTCCTCGTGGGAGTGGTGATGGGGGCCGGTCTTGCCTCGCTAACCACCTTTATGCAACGCATGCTCGACCCCAATGAATTCGACATCCTCACCGCCCGCCTCATGGGCAACATTTCCAATGCCAGCACCGAATACCTGCCCTACGCAGTACCCATCGTCCTCGTGGTCGTGACCTGGCTCTGGCTCAACTCACGCCGGCTCGACACGCTGTCCTTGGGATCGGCGGTCTCCACGAACCTCGGACTCAATCACCGCACCGAGCTGATTAAGGTTCTCATCGCGGTCTCGATACTCATGGCCATGACCACCTCCCTGGTCGGTCCCATGACATTCCTGGGCTTCCTGGTGGCCACAATGGCCTATTCCATTGCTGACACCTACAGCCACCGGGCAGTTTTCCCGCTGTCATTTCTGCTTGGATATGTTCTGCTGACCGGCGCATATTTTGTCTTGCGGCATATTTTTTACGCCCAGGGTGCGGTTACCATCATCGTCGAACTGATCGGTGGACTAGTATTTCTTATCGTCATCATGCGGAAGGGGCGGCTATGATTACCCTCGAGAACGTTACGAAAACCTATGCGGGCGAAACCACCATCGGACCCATCAACGTGGAGATTCCATCCGGTGGTATTACCTCCCTGGTAGGTCCCAACGGTGCAGGGAAATCAACCGTTTTGACGATGATGGGTCGGCTCATGAGCCCCGACTCCGGACGGATTACCGTCGGCGGGTTGGACGTCGCCAAAGCCAAATCCAACGAAGTAGCCAAAACACTGGCCATTTTGCGTCAAGAAAACCACTTCGTCACCCGACTCACCGTTCGCCAGCTCATCGGTTTTGGGCGCTACCCGCACTCGCGCGGCCGTCTGACCGTTGACGACGAACGCCACATCAACGCAGCTTTAGAGTTTCTCAACTTGACTGCGCTGCAAGATCGGTACCTTGATGAACTGTCAGGTGGTCAACGTCAACGCGCTTATGTCGCAATGGTTCTGGCCCAAGATACCGAATACGTCTTCCTCGATGAGCCGCTGAACAACCTCGACATGAGCCACTCGGTGCAGATGATGCGCCAGCTGCGTGCTGCAGCTGATGACTTGGGGCGCACCGTGATCGTGGTGATGCACGATATTAACTTCGCATCGCGCTACTCGGACAATATCCTGGCCATGAATGATGGTCAGGTGACGCACTTCGATACGTGCGCAGACACCATGAAGTCGTCGGTCCTGAGCGAAATTTTCGGGACCTCGGTACGTATTATCGACGACATTGATGGCCCGCTAGCCGTCTATTTCTAACTGCCCTCTCAGCTCGCGCGACTCATCCAGCTCGGGGCGCCGGCTTTGGCCGGATACTCTGAACAGGAGTTTCTCGCGATTGCTGATGCGCCGCTCTACATGATCAGTGACATGGATCGTGGCGACGACATGCTCAATTAGAGCCCTGAGGAAGCGCTGACTGAGATTACCAGCCGAGGACGCCGCCCACTGACCACAAGCGAAGGTGTCTCCTGGCTTTTACGGCAGCCTGATTACCTGGAACCAACTCGCTGCTTCATGACCATCGCTTCTCACAAACGCAAAACGCAGGGTCTTGATGCCCGCAGGCCGGCAATCTGGATCAGTAATGGGACGGGATGAGATGGCAGGATCAATCGTGGCGCGCCCAAGGTGGGCTGGTGCTGGGCTCGCAACCGTCACACATGGCTGGGATTTGCTTCAACACGGTAAATGAATGCGGTGGGCTACTCTCGAGATTTAATCCTCGACCCATTCCAACAGGTCCCCGGGTTGGCACTCGAGCACTCGGCACATCGCCTCCAGGGTGCTAAACCGCACCGCCTTCGCACGCCCGTTCTTGAGCACAGACACATTTGCTGGACTGATCCCAACCCGCTCCGCAAATTCTGCAACGCTCATTTTCCGTTTCGCGAGTTCAACGTCGATCCGCACCACGATGGCCATCAGATCACCCCCTCGAGGTCTTCGCGCAGCGTGGTGGCCTGCCGCAACAGATCGCGGAGCACCACGACAAGCAATACGAAGACCGCGGCAATGAGCGTGACACCGATCAACACGGCGGACGGCCCTGGATCGCGCAACTCCGGGGTGAAATAGATGGAGGTGATGACTGAGCCAGCCATGACAGCCAGCAGGACCCAGGCGGCGAAGACCGTCCATGCAATGGTGTCGACCCACCGCAGGGAGGCGGCAGTGAAGATCTGATCGAGGCGCACCATGGTTAATAAGCGCCAGGTGCACACGATCACGACTTGCACGCACAGCGCCTCGAGTTCCCAGAAGATCAGCAGCGGCCACCGCCAGGGGTCGCCCGCCGGGGAATGGATGAACTCTCCTGGAAAAGACATAACCTGTGCAACCAAGAGGCCCAGGAACACTACCACCAAAAGCACTCGCAGCGGAAAAACCACTCGACTCACGGTGGACGTCCGAACTTGTTTCGCAGTAAACATCTATCGATTATCATTTGATATATACCGAATGTCAATCCAATGCGGAGCGGTATGGAGCGTTGCGGTGGACAAGCGGAGTCCAATACGTGGAGCCAGCATAACTGTGGAGTGGGAATCTGAACGAGACGCAGGCAAAACTGCAGCGCGCGGGGCGCGGATGGGTAGGATGACAGAACGTCCCATGATCATTGGGACTGAGGCCGTCATCCAAGTAGGAGTGCTAGTGCTAGAGCAGCAAGCGAATTTCTGTGACCTCACGATTCGTTATAACGATCAGGTATTAGAGCCTCGAGCCTGGACTGAGGCACAGTCGGCCTGGGCTGTGGAATTACTTGCCGATGCGCCCTCTGGACCCGTCCTGGAGCTGTGTGCTGGGGTCGGACATATCGGCTTGGGCGCTATTCGGGATTCGTCGCGCCGACTTGTGATGGTCGATTTCAATCCCGCGGCACAACGATTCGCACTAGACAACGCAGCCGCGAATCATCTAACGGAGTGGGTGGAATTCCGCCTGGCACGGATGGAAGAGGCGCTAGAAGCGGATGAGCGCTTCGGATTGATTATTGCGGATCCACCCTGGGTACCGTCGACACAGACGTCGCAATTCCCAGCGGACCCGATTACCGCGATTGATGGCGGAGACGATGGTTTGGATTTAGCGCGCACCTGCGTGGAGCTTATCGATCGTCATCTGCTCGACGAAGGATCAGCGCTGCTCCAACTCGGAAACACTGAACAGGTTGCGCGGATTGGTCAATACGCTGAACAACACCTGGCGGGGTCTCTGAAAGTAGCGGAAACCCGTACCTTCGAGAATGGCGTCGTAATACGGCTTGCGCGCTAGTCAGTCGGCTGTGGCTTGCGCAGAAACTTATGTGTTCCGTCGCACCACGGTTTGATTTGCGATTTACCACATCGACAGAGTGCACTGACCGGACGAGTGGTCTGGTGTTCATTGCCTTCTTCGTCCTGAACTACGTGATCGCCGCGCAACAACATCGGTCCGCCAGGACACAAGATGATATCCGGATAGTCTGATTTCGAAGCGTCACTCATGCTGCCCACTCTTGCAGCATTCGCTCCGCGTAGCGGTCCTCGAGATCCATGCTGGTCCAGGCGCCGAAAAATACATCCTCGTGCAGGTCGGGTTCTTCGTCGAGAAGGGCACCGCAGATCGTTCGGACCGCAAGCTGTTCATGGACCGCGTCGGCCTCGACATGTTCGGTGTAATACTCCAGCATCTCGGCAGGAAACCCGAGCCTATCGAGTCCCTGCGCGATGCGCCGCGACGGTACCGAACTGGTTGCTTCAAATGCCGCCAAGAATCCTAACGACGCTGCCCGAAGCCGGCGATTCAAACCGAATAGCGACATCGCATTATTTTGTTCCAAGACTTCCAGGGGCGCCTCATCAATATAGGCCCCATAGGTAGCGTCCAATCCGCTGGCTTCCAGACCGCGAGCAAAGAGGGTGGCGTGCAACCGGTTGGGATCGCCCCCACCGTATTCGTCGTATTGCAATTCCACGACCGCGGCTTTGACTGGATCGGATAGTCGGGGGATCACCCAGGTGGTATGGTCGGACTCTTTGAGATGGTAAATGGTTTTATGTCGTAAGAACTCGTGGACCTGCTCTTGGGCCGCAAACCGATGAATGTGACCGGACAACGAAGGCCCATCATGGGTGGCAACAAAATCAAAAAACTTCTCGGCGAAAGCTCCCGGTCCGGGCAGCTGCGGTGCTCGGTCCCGAAGCATTTGTTCAAAGTCTGTCTCAAGTTGACGCCGCAGGCTAATCAGGTGCGGGTCCCATTCCAGTTCATCTGATACGTCCTCAAAACCGCGGTAATGCAGTTCATAGAGTACCCACAGCGTCAACTGCGCGTCCTCGGTGCCATCCGGTTTGGGGGCATCAGAAATTGGCGCCGTGTCACCGCTTTGCAATGCCTGGAAAACGCATCCGCTCAGGGCGCCGCGTGCCTTAGGAAGCAACATGAATCCACCTAAAGCACTCGCGTAGTGGGTACATCTTCGGGTGCATGCACGTCCTCGTCTCATCATTGCAAAAGGCTTGCGTCCAAGGTACCAGTAAAGCTAGCGGTGCTGAACTGTGTCAAGCTTTGGTTGAGACGTAGTCCGTATTGGATTCGCGGCTACTCGTGGTGCCAGTCGCCCTGTTGGTGCTATTGGCTTTTGGTTCTGGTTCGCTGCGTTTTCCTTGCTTGCGCAGGGCACCAGAATCGTTTAGCTCTTAGACGCTGGCACGATCATGACGGTTCCGCGAGCGTGCGACAGCGTGGTACGAGATACGGATCCTAATAAGAGGCTGGCGAACCCACCGTGACCGCGGGTTCCCAGCACGGTCAGTTGAGCGCGCCCGGTGCAGTCCAGCATAGCTTCCGCTGGGATTTTGCGTTCGACCACAAGAGAGATGTCCACACCGGGAACCTCGTGTTGGAGATGTTCTTTCTCGGCCATCAATGAACGCAGCATATCGTCGTGAATCTGTTGTTCCATCTTCTCGTTGGAGGCGAGATACCAAACCGTGGAAGTGCCGGTGAAATGGGGCTGCGCTTGCACAAGTTCTAACGTGACGCCGAGCTGTTTCGCTTCGTGAGCTGCCACCACTGCTGCCCGACGTGCATGATCGGAACTGTCCACGCCCACACATACCGGCCGAGTATCTGGTGTCGTCGCTATACCTTGGGCTGTCGTATCTGCATCGGATTCTGGACTATGGACGATGACGGTGGGGCAGTGTGCGTGAGCCGGGAGGGCGGAGGCAACCGAACCCAGGACACGCCCCCAGAACTTTCCAAGACCACGGCGACCTACAACAATCAGTTGGGCTTCCGACGACAGCTTGACGAGCCAATCAGTGGCGTCACCGATCAATGCGCGGTAGTCCACGGTTCCTGTATAGTCTTGGCCTTCCAACAGTGTCCGTGCTTCAGCAAGTTTCTCTCCGGCCAACCGACGGGCCGGATCAACTACTTGGGCACCGGACATGCTACGGATGTAATCGCTATAGGGAAAGACAAATGCCGAAGCGACGGTTAGCGACACGTTGCGCAGGGTGGCCTCCCGCGCCGCCCAAAACAGTGCGTCAATGGCATGCGGTGACCCGTCGAAGCCAACGACGACTCCCGGATTGGTGTGTTCATGAGATGACGGAGTGCTCATCACCGCAGACCTCCATGACTAGGACACTTCGGGTGCTTCCATGGTAATCCAACCACCTGTATCGTGCAGCATATCTTCCGGTCACAGTGCAACGTAACACGCCGTGCCACTCAGTCCCCAACTTCGCTCTCCGAGGTTGCACGCTCGCCGTCTGGCAGCGATTGCAGGGAAGCGCACATGCCCCCCGATTGTTGACCGCTACGCGCTGATCAACAACTAGCGCGTTCCCTGCCAAAACCTAATCGTGCTGCCGAACTTCCTGCAACACCGGTCCCTGCGATACAAAACCTACTCTCCACAGGCAAGATGAGGTAGTGGTCTTCTGCTGGCCGCGGTGCGTTATTAGATCGGTTGGACAACGATTGCATATCGCGCATCGCCGACTCGAGTGAGCACCAAGGTCAGGTGTTCGCCCGATGCGGGTTTTTTCGTATTGAGGCCTTGCATCAGGGTGCGGCGCAGTTCTTCTGGGGAAACGTCTACGCCACGTTTTTTAATGTCGAGCCGGGTGACGTTGTGCTCTTTAATATAGCGGCGCAGAGTTTTGATCTTATAGGGCAGCACTTCAAGGATTCGGTAGCCGGTGGCAAAGGCGGTCTCTTGGTACACATCCGAACAGAAATAGGCGATGTGTTCATCCAGCTGACGTCCGGCTGAGGTATGTGTGGGATCGTTATCCATGAAGTGTTCGACCATGAGATCCGTGACGAGCCCGGCACGGATTACCGCGCCATCAGGTTCGTAGAGGTAGCCGGTCGCCCCCTCGATCCCGGTGACAGGAACTTGCGGGGACATTCCAAAGTCGGTGGGAGAGGTCAGCTCGGTGGCGCCGTGCGCGTTGATGATCAGCGCAGCTCGCCGGACATCGGAACGTTGAGCCAGGTTGAACCACAACGCGGCTTCAACCACACTGCCGTGTAATGAGACCCACTGAGCTTCTGCGGTATCGGGGATGACCTCATAGGCTAGTGCTGGGCCGAGTTTAACCCCCAGTGGATAGCCGGCGCTCGCTAACTCCTCAACAAAGGACAGGGGAGGGGAGAAGGCTTCGGGATGAAAGATTCGCACGGTGCCTGACGACTGGGTCTTGCGGCGTGCCGGATCCAACCAATAGCCGCGCGCGGTGCCCTCGGGCGCGGGGTTGTCCCGAACCCACTGGATCGCATCGGCGACTTCAACTTTGGCATGTGGAAACGGCATGAGGTTGATCGTGGTGGCCGCCGCCGTAGTCTCATCGATTTCCACCGCGGTTACCGGAATGTCCAAACCGGCAATGGCCAGGGCGTCGGCACCTAAACCGGAGCCCAAATCGATCACTTCATCGACGCCAGCCCGAGCGAAACGACGCGCGTGATGGGCAGCCACCTGTAAAGACGTCGCCTGCTGTAAACCAGCATCAGTAAATAGCATCTGTTCAACGAACGGCCCGAATTTGGTGGCAGCTTGAGTCCGGAGCTTGAGTTGTGTCAACACCGAGTTCACCACGGTGGGGGCATAACCTTCCGTCCGGAGTCGTTCCGCAAGCGTTAGGGTCTCGGAGTTGGCATAGTCGCCGCTGCGCCACAGCTCGTTGAGCAGATTGAACCCCTCCGGGGTGAGGGCACCGGCAAGTTCAGAGGCAGTTGAATCAGACACAACTTCCAGCGTACCTGGTTCTTAGCGGCCAGGCTCATCGGCGTAGTGGCGACGTCGGGCGATGATGCTGTACAACAGATCGCCTGGGCGACGCTGTGCCTGAGGCAAGACCCGATAGCCCACGCCCAACGCCACTATCGCCAGGAGCGCTGCGATCAGACTGGCCCAAAACGGTCCTGGGCCACCCCACAGGGCAATACACGGGGCAGAAATCAGTGGGAAGATCGCGCCACCAAAGAATCGAAACGCGGAAAACGCCGACGACGAAATATGCCGCGGTAGCGCCGTGGCATTCAGCGCGCCTTCGGTAAAGATCGTATTTGCCGCACCCTGGAGGCCACCCAAGACAATAATGCCAATGATCACGACCGTCAGATTGTGAGTATGTAGCGCCAGAACCATGAAGCCTGCGGCCATCACTGTCAGGGTCACCAGAATGGCTGGAACCATGCCCAGGTATCTGATCATCGGCGCCGGCAATGTTAAGGAAAAGATCGCCAGGGCGGTGCCCCAACCAAAGAAGACAGCGCCCAGCATCAGTGATGAATGCCCGACCCCGGAAGCTTCGGCCGCCGTGGTCACGGCGTGTGGTGCGTAGGCCAACAGACACACGATCGTAAAGTTGCCCATAAATGACGCAGTGGACCACAACAGCAGTGGCTTTCGGGCCAATGCGCGAAACCCTGCGGTGAGCGGTGCCGCTGGTGTTTTTGGTAGTGGTTTGACGAATACCGTCACTGTGATGGCCGCGAGGGTCATCAGCACTGCGGTGCCAAGAAATGGAGCACGCCACGAAATGGCCCCCAGCATTCCTCCGACCAGCGGCCCCAGTGCCATCCCGAAACCAACTGCTGCCTCATACAAAATGATTGCCGAAGCAGACCCACCCGAGGCGGCGCCGACAATGCCAGCCAGCGCCATCGTGACGAATAAAGCGTTGCCGAAACCCCATCCGGCACGCAGCCCGATGACTTGGCCGATGGTATCCGACAGGCCGGCCATACTGGCGAAGATCACGATAATACTCAAACCGGTCACCAAGGTGGTCCTGATGCCAATGCGTGCCGAGATCACCCCGGCAAAGAACATCGTGCATGCCGTGACAAAGAGATACGACGTGAACAACAACATGGATTCTAACGCCGTTGCGTGCAAGGCCTCCGCGATGGTCGGAAGGATCGGAGACACCAGGCCGATTCCGACAAACGATACGGCTGTGGCAAAGGTGATGGCCCATACGCTGGCGGGCTGTTGGGTGAAACGACCAGTGGGCGTACTGGACATCGGAAATCATCTTCTTTCCAGAATCAGGTGGTCCTTAGCAGCTCGTTTGTCAAAGTTTCCAGTAGCTCGACGGCACGCTCAATAGTGGCGTAGTCGGCTGCCGAGAGGCTTTCTAGCTTCGGCTGCAAGACCTGGACGACTTGGTGTCGATATTCGTCAAGCGTGTCTCGTCCGGTATCAGTGAGTTCGACTAACTGGGCTCGGGCATCGGCCGGATCCGGTTGGCGTACAACCAAGCCGTCGTCTGCCAATTTATTAACTGCTGATGTCATGGCAGGTTGCGAGATGGATTCGTAATTGGCCATTTGTGAGATGCGCTGGGGGCCGTCACGTTCGATATAGCCCAGCGCTCGCATCGACACGGCCGAAATCGGGATCTTGGATGCTTGGGTCGTGACGCGCGCAAAACGAGATGCTGCAGAGACGATTTGGTTGGCCAGTGGACGCTGACCTACTGAGCTTTCTTGAGGCGGCGTGGCTACATGATTTGCGTCAGTCTGGTCGGTGCCGTCGGGAGAATGCATAACCAGAGTATATAAATTACTTATGCATTTTGACAAGCGCGAAATGAATTAGCACTCTATTTGACCAAGTGCTAATCGACGAATACAGTTGGGAATTGGCACACGCGGCACGCGAGTGCTAAGCCTTTAGGTTCCAGCCATCCGGCACCCGCGACGACGGTTGGCTTGCCCGGCACAATGAACAATATTTACCTTTTACTTAGTAGGAGAGATTCATGGCTGTCTCCATCAAGCCTCTAGAGGACCGCATCGTAGTTGAACCACTAGCCGCCGAGCAGACCACTGCTTCCGGCCTGGTTATTCCAGACACCGCTCAGGAAAAACCACAAGAAGGAAAAGTCGTAGCCGTAGGCCCAGGCCGCGTTGCTGACAACGGCGAACGCATCACCGTTGACGTTTCCGAAGGCGACGTCGTGCTGTTCTCCAAATACGGTGGCACCGAAGTTAAATACGGTGGCCAGGAATACCTGGTGTTGTCCGCACGTGACGTGCTGGCCGTCATCGAAAAATAAGTCTGACGCTTCTGTAAGTATTTTTCGAAACGAACTACGAAGGAGAACAGTTGGCTAAACAACTGCTATTCAACGACGCTGCTCGTCGCGCACTGCAAGCCGGTGTGGACAAGTTGGCTGACACTGTAAAAGTCACCCTTGGTCCAAAAGGCCGCAACGTCGTCCTCGATAAGGCATGGGGCGCACCCAATATCACCAACGACGGCGTGACCATCGCTCGCGAAGTCGAACTGGAAGACCCATTCGAAGACATGGGTGCTCAGCTGGCAAAAGAAGTTGCCACCAAAACTCAAGACATCGCCGGTGACGGTACCACCACCGCAACCGTTCTTGCCCAGGCTCTGGTGAACGAAGGCCTGCGTCTGGTTGCTGCCGGTGCAGCACCTGGCGAAGTCAAAAAAGGTGTTGAAGCCGCAGTAGAAGTTCTGCAGGAACGTCTGCTAGAAAACGCCGTTGAGGTTACCGGTGACATGGTCTCCCATGTGGCCGCTATTTCCTCGGGCGAAACCGAAATCGGTGAACTGCTGGCCAAGGCTTTCGACACCGTGGGTGTCAACGGCGTCATTACCGTTGAAGAGTCCTCGACCACCCAGACCGAACTGGAAATCACCGAAGGTATGGAATTCGATAAGGGTTACCTGTCGCCATACATGGTTACCGACGCCGAGCGTCAGGAAGCCGTGTTGGAAGATCCATACATTTTGCTGACCCAGTCCAAAATCTCCAACGTCCAGGACTTCTTGCCACTGCTGGAAAAAGTCCTGCAGGAAAAGAAGCCACTGTTTATCGTTGCTGAAGACGTAGACGGTGAGGCCCTGTCGACCTTGGTGGTCAACAAACTGCGCGGCACCCTGAACGCTGTTGCCGTCAAGGCCCCCGGCTTTGGCGACCGCCGCAAAGCCATGCTCCAGGACATCGCCACCCTGACCGGTGCACAGGTCGTTTCCGAAGACCTGGGCATGAAGCTGGATCAGGTTGGTCTGGAAGTACTGGGTACCGCTCGTCGTGTGACCGTGACCAAGGAAGCCACCACCATCGTTGATGGTGCAGGCGAAGCCCAGGATGTTGCCGATCGTGTTGCGCAGATCAAATCGGAAATTGAAGCAACCGATTCCGACTGGGACCGCGAAAAACTGCAGGAACGTCTGGCCAAACTGGCCGGCGGCGTCTCCGTCATCAAGGTCGGTGCCGCAACCGAGGTCGAGCTCAAAGAGCGCAAGGGCCGCATCGAAGATGCTGTCGCCTCGACCCGTGCAGCACTGGAAGAAGGCATCGTCGCCGGTGGTGGTACTGCGTTGATCAACGCCGCCGCAGCACTCGATGACGCCGAGTCCCTGAAGGATCTGCCATCCGATCAGAAGGCCGGAGTCGACGTTGTACGCCGCGCTATCGTCCAGCCAACCCGCTGGATCGCGCTGAACGCTGGCGAAGACGGTTCCGTTGTTGTTTCCCATGTTGCTGACTTGAAGCCAAACGAAGGCTACAACGCTGCAACCGGTGAATACGGCAACCTCGTGGATGCAGGCATCATCGACCCGGTCAAGGTGACCCGTTCGGCTCTGTCGAACGCTGCCTCGATTGCCGGTATGGTCCTGACCACCGAAACTCTGGTTGCTGACAAAGTAGAAGAAGACGAAGACTAAGCGCTTCAACCTCTCAGTAACCTTGCAGAACCTCCGCTCGATATTCGGGCGGAGGTTTTGTTATCAAACGAGACTGTCTGTCTATCTAGGGACGGGGCTAAAAGATATGTGCGAACCCCACTAGCACCGCTAGGTTCGATCTCTAAACTTTATGTCCTGCTGGCTGTAGCCAACGCCGTCGAAAGCGAGGACCTTGAATCAATAAGGGCTAAGCCTAAAGTGCCACAGCCTATTCGCATACCACGAGACCTTCCCGGAGATCATGTTGGAGTGGTGCGTCTCCACTGAGTGATGACGCACCACGTACCTGATGTCCAGAATGTTTTCGCAGCGTGGCCACGAGAGGTTCACTCCCTAGCGCTATGTCGGCGTGTGGGCGTTAGGCCGCGGTGGACCAGGCGATATCAATGGCACCGAACGGTGCGGGTGGGTCGCTGTTCCAGTGTTTGAGTTCGGCCAGTGGCGGCCGAGTGTCGACGGGGTATGAGTGGCCAGTGGGAGTGGTGACGATGAGTTCATCCGGGGTGCCGGTATAGGTCCAACCACGGTTTTCTTTGCGCTGATTGCAGCGTCGACACAATCCGGTGGCGTTTTCCCAGCTGGTGCGCCCGCCTTGTGCCCAAGGGTGGCGGTGATCGGCCTCTTGGACCGGGTTATTACACCAGGGCGTAGCACAGACATCGTCGCGGATCCGCAGCATCTTGGCCAGCCCATCGGGGAAGTGGCGGCGCGTGGAGTCCATCGCAACCAACTGACCGTCGGATGGTCGAGTGTACAAACGCCGAAGGAAAATGGCCGCATCTGGATCAGCAAGCCAGTCTTTGACTGTCCCCGCTGGTAAGGGTCCTTCACCTAGCAACCAGGCCGGTAAGTCATCATCTCCTAGGAACGTGGAATCCTGCATTACCACGATGACTTCGGCGGTGACTCCCTCGGCGGTGGTTTGGCCGGTGAGTAATTCCACGAACACATCGGCCATGACCTGATCATGGCTCAATGGTTTCCCGTCGATATCGACTGCTTTCTCCTTATTGAGTCGCTGATTCGTAAGTCGCGTGATAGCGTCCATGACCGCTAGGCCTTGATGGGTAGGGAGTTCGGCGGTTACAAAGACCAAACCATCGCTGGCCGGGTTCATGCACACACGCCGCTGGCCTTTGTTGGCCTCGGCGCGGGCTTCAGCAGCGGCACGATCCAACCGGTAGGCATGACCTTGAATCAGTCGACGCAACTGCGAGGTGGACGCTTTCCCCAACCGGTGGGCAATGGCCGCGTCAATCTCTTTGCGGTGGGCATCCGATAAATGGCTCGTCTGCTCGGCGACCACCCGCGTATGATACTCACTCACCCGCCCCTCGTTCAGGGCTGCCAGAGTGTTCGGTAACACGGTATGCAACGCTGTAGCGGTGCGCGTCAACGCCGCTCCCACGAAGGGCGATTCCCCGCGCGCGAACCCTACCTCGGCGTCAATGCCTTTGAGCTGATCGGCCACCGGCACCTTCAGCACGGCCTCATCGCGTTGGCGATGGTCAATAAACTTCGTGGTGGTCAGCGCCTTATCGCCAGCCAACATTCGGGTGGCTTGTTCCACCATCTGGAGCCGATCAATACAAGACTCCTGGGAATCACGCGCTGGCAGCGAGCTCAGCAGAGCGATCGCCCGCTGCACCGGATCCCCGGCAACCACATCTTGTATTTCCATATCACCACCCTAGTCAGCGGGTGGGACACGATAAGGAACACGCCTCGACACTATGGACAACAACCACTCACCACGCCACCCTGTGGAAAAGCAGCTGTGTAGCGGGATCGTTGTCGAATGATTGAATTGTGGCTTAAGTCCGGATGACGTCTGTGCAAGCTAAAGGTCAAGAACATTGTCGCTTCGCTGATATTCATCCGAGGTGGTCCATGCCTTTTAGTCATAAGGCTCCACAAGTTCTCAAACACTATGCTTCGGGCTATACTGTGACCCGAAGCATAAACCAATATATAGGCCGCACATAGTAGACGGGAGAGCCCACATTAGGTGGGCACCGACGGTGCAACTTCCTCCCCGGAATCTCTCAGGTATCCCAACCGTTTACTACAGGCAGATCTGGAAAGTAGTCGATATCTCGACTCACCGACGGGGCAACCAGGAGACTGGCAAACTCTCAGGTCAGTAACAGAGGGGAGGGGTATGACGGATACAACTATCCACACCCAAGGAGATCCCATGACCATTCACGATCTTTCCAAATCCACTGTTTACGACCGGTCCAACTTCGCCCAACGGCACCTGGGACCCCGTGAATCAGGTGTTGAGGAAATGTTGGAAGCACTCGGCTATGACAGCCTCGATGCATTAACTACCGCGGCAGTTCCCGAAAATATTGCCCAAAAAGAACCTCTGGTCCTGCCCGAGGCGCTCACCGAAACCCAAACGCAGGCTCGCCTGCGGGACCTGGCCTCAAAAAACACGTTAAAGCGTTCGATGATCGGGCAAGGCTTTTACGATACGATCACCCCGGCGGTCATTCGTCGCAATGTGACAGAAAATCCCGGCTGGTACACCGCCTACACGCCATATCAACCCGAGATCTCCCAGGGTCGTCTTGAAGCCCTGCTGAACTTCCAGACCATGGTCTCGGATCTCACCGGCATGGAAATTGCCAACGCGTCGCTGCTCGATGAGTCATCTGCCGCAGCTGAAGCAGTGCTGATGATGCGTCGGGCCAACCGCAAACACGCCAACGCCCCAGTGGTCATCGATAAAAATATCTTCCCGCAGACGTTGGCCGTCGTCCTGGGCCACACCCGGCCGCTAGGCATTGAGACCATCCTGGTTGACCTGGCCACCGAAGGCCTGCCGGAAGGCGATATCTGCGGTGTGTTGGTCCAACAGCCCGGCGACGATGGCGCTCTAGCCAATCACCAGAATGTCTTCGATCAGGCCAAAGAACGCGGTGCGATGATCAGCGTTATTGCCGATCTGCTGGCATTGACCATGATCACCCCACCGGGTGAACAAGGCGCTGACATTGCCGTCGGCACGACCCAACGCTTTGGGGTGCCACTGTTCTATGGTGGACCACATGCTGCCTACATGGCGACTCACGAACGCTACGTCCGTCAGATGCCAGGTCGTCTCGTGGGGGTTTCTAAGGACGCTCACGGCATGCCGGCCTACCGCCTGGCGCTGCAAACCCGTGAACAACACATTCGTCGCGAAAAAGCGACCTCGAATATCTGTACCGCGCAGGCTTTGTTGGCGGTCATGGCCGGAATGTATGGCGTGTACCACGGTCCAGAAGGTGTCACCGAAATCGCCCAGCGCACTCATAGCATGGCGACCAGGTTAGCTGCCTCGCTGAGCAATGCCGGGTACGAACTGGCGGCCGAGAACTTCTTCGACACCATCGTTGTCACCGTTGATGATGTCAATGGCATCATGACCAAGGCCGTTGAAGCCGGATACAACCTGCGCCGCTTCTCCGATAACCAGGTTGGGATCTCGACCGATGAGACCACCACCGAAGCTGATATTGAAGCCGTCGCCGAGGCTTTCGGGGCCAGCCTTGTTGAGTCAGCGGATTCCGCGATCCAGTCTGAGCTGGTTCGCGAATCCGAGTTCATGACCCACGAAATCTTTAACACGATCCGGTCCGAAACCGCCATGATGCGGTACTGCCGCCGTCTGGCAGACCGTGACCTAGCCTTGGACCGCACGATGATCCCGCTGGGGTCGTGCACTATGAAGCTCAATGCGGCCGCCGAGATGGAAGCCATCACCTGGCCAGAACTGGCCGGCATCCACCCGTACGCGCCAGACGATCAAGCCGCCGGGTGGACTGAGATGATCCAAGACCTCGAATCGAAACTTGAAGCCATCACCGGATACGCTGCTGTCTCACTACAGCCAAACGCCGGCTCGGCTGGCGAATACGCCGGACTGCTGGCGATCCGCCACTATTTGCTTGATAAGGGCGAAGACGACCGCGATATTTGCATCATCCCGGCCTCGGCTCACGGCACGAACGCGGCCTCAGCAGTGCTGGCCGGTTTACAAGTCATCGTGGTAAAGACCGCCGACGACGGGTCGATTGACTCAGCCCACCTCGATGAGGTTTTAGACAAATACGGTGAACGCATTGCGGCGATCATGGTGACATATCCTTCCACCGCGGGGATCTATGACGCCGACGTCGCCCAGATCTGCGAGAAGATCCATAACGTCGGAGGTCAGGTCTACATCGATGGCGCCAACCTCAACGCGTTGATCGGTCTGGCGCAACCCGGCAAATTCGGTGGCGATGTCTCCCACTTGAACCTGCACAAGACCTTCTCTATCCCACACGGTGGCGGTGGCCCAGGCGTTGGTCCGGTCTGCGTGGCCGAACACTTGGTTCCGTATCTGCCAGCCGATCCACGGGTCGAGCTGTCAGACAACGCAACCCCGGTCGCCTCAACCCTGTATGGTTCCGCTGGAGTCTTGCCTATTAGCTGGGCATATATCACCATGATGGGCGCCGATGCGCTGAAGCAAGCCACCCAAGTGGCCGTGTTGTCGGCAAACTATGTGGCACACCGTCTCAAAGATCACTACCCGGTGCTGTACACCGGCCTGAACGATCTGGTAGCTCATGAGTGCATTCTGGATCTGCGAGAAATCACCAAGAACACCGGCGTCACCGTGGAAGATATCGCCAAGCGTCTGATGGACTTTGGCTTCCATGCGCCAACCATGGCCTTCCCGGTCCCCGGCACCCTCATGGTGGAGCCAACCGAATCCGAAGACATGGAAGAGATGGAGCGCTTCATCACCGCGATGATCACCATTCGCCAAGAAATCACCGAAATCGAAAACGGCAAGATTACCGTCGAAGAATCCGTACTGCGTCATGCGCCACACCCGGTGTCGGATGTGGTCAGCTCTGATTGGGATCGTGCTTACTCGGTTGAACAAGCTGCCTTCCCGGTACCCGAACTACGGGTGGATAAGTATTTCACCCCGGTATCGCGTATCGACCAGGCCGGCGGCGACCGCAACCTCGTGTGCTCGTGCCCACCACCAGAAGCTTTCGAACTGCAGTAGGAGTTTGACCACATGACACTGAAGACCACACCGTTATTTGCCGCACACGAAAAACTCGGTGCCAGCTTTACGGATTTCAACGGCTGGAATATGCCCCTGAAATACTCCTCGGAAATGACCGAACACAAAGCAGTTCGAGACGCCGTCGGTATCTTTGACCTCTCCCACATGGGTGAAGTCTTTATCTCCGGGCCCGACGCGGTCAAAGGGCTCAACACTGCGCTGGCAGCAGATTTCTCCAAGATGAGCGTGGGTCGAGCCAAGTACACGGTCATGCTCACCGAAGATGGCACCATTTTGGATGACTTGATTGTGTACCGCTTAGGTGAAGACCGCTATCTGATGGTGCCAAACGCGGGCAACGCCCCGGCAGTTGCCGAGGCCGTGGTAGCTCGCACCGAAGGGATGGAGCTCACCGTTGACGATGCCACCGCGGACCTGTCCCTGGTTGGCATTCAGGGCCCGAAAGCCGCTGATGTTGTAGCAGCCCTGGGGGAGGACTTCGCCGAAGCTGCCGCCTCCTTGACGAACTATCGAGTCACCGAGATCTTGGTCAATGGCAACGACTGGATCGTCGCGCGCACCGGCTACACCGGCGAAGATGGTTTTGAGATCATCACTCCGAACGCTGACATCGCGGGCCTGTGGGAACAGATCTTCGACCTCGACATTGGCGTGGAGATCACCCCGTGTGGCCTGGCCAGTCGGGACTCGTTGCGGTTGGAAGCCGGCATGCCGCTGTATGGCAATGAGCTGTCAACCCAACGCACGCCATTTGAGGCCGGTATGGGCCGGATCGTCTCGTTTGAGAAACCGGAAAATTTCGTTGGCCGGGCCGCACTCGAACCGCAACGGGAGCAAACCCCGCAGCAGGTTCTTATCGGCCTGACCAGTGATCAACGCCGTGCAGCTCGTAATGGCTCCGAGATCGTGGTGGATGGTCAGACCGTTGGTGTTATCACCTCCGGTATTCCATCGCCCACCCTGTCCAAACCGGTAGCGCTGGGTTACATTGACGCAGCCCACGCGGACGTCGACACCGAAGTCAACGTTGACGTTCGTGGTAAAGCGCTTCCGTTTGTCATCACCAAACCACCCTTTTACTCTCGCTAACACCAACCAGAAGGACACCTCATGACCGCTGTAAAACCCGGCCTGCGCTACTCCGCTGAACACGAATGGCTCAATGACGAAGACCCGGTCCGTATCGGTATTACCGCATATGCGGCCGATCAGCTGGGCGACGTCGTATTTGCCGAACTGCCAGAACCCGGCGATACCGTCACCGCCGGCGAAGTCTGCGGCGAACTGGAATCGACTAAGTCTGTCTCTGAACTGTACTCACCGGTCACCGGCACCGTCGTCGAGACGAACGAAGACGTCATCCAGAACCCGGAACGTATTAACGAAGATCCATACGGTGCCGGCTGGTTGTTTACCGTAGATGTCACCGAAGAAGGCGAAATCCTCACCCCCGAGCAATACGCCGAACAAACCGGGACTGAAATAGAGTAAAAATCAGCTGAAGTGGCCCGGGAGTGTTCACGGTCTGCGATGAAACGTCGTCGAGCGTGACGATCGGAATAATCGCAGCGCTAAAGCCCTTATTATAGAAACCAACGGCTTTCTTGAAAGGGTAGTATCCAGTGACCGACCACACTTCCGGGCCATCATCTGAACCTGTTACCTCCGCCCACGACCCGTTCGGGTTCGTTGGGCTTACTTATGACGACGTTCTGTTACTACCGAACATGACCGACGTCATCCCCGCCGATGCCGACGTCTCGACCCAGCTGACCAAACGCATCCGCATTAATACCCCGATCATCTCCGCAGCCATGGACACCGTGACTGAAGCCCCACTGGCTATTGCCATGGCACGTTACGGAGGGATGGGCGTCATTCACCGCAACCTGTCCATCGAGGATCAAGCATCCGAGATCGACAAGGTCAAACGCAATGAATCCGGCATGGTCACGGACCCGGTGACGATCTCTCCAGAGGCCACCCTTGCCGAGTGGGATGAGCTGTGTGGACGCTACCGGATCTCAGGCCTACCTGTGGTCGATCAAGATGACATCCTGCTGGGCATCATCACCAACCGCGACACCCGATTTGTGCCGCGCGCCGAGTTCCCGACCACCAAAGTCCATGAAATTATGACCAAGATGCCGCTGATCACGGCACCGTTCAACGTCCAACGCGACGAGGTCATGCGCCTGCTCGATGAACACCGCATCGAAAAACTGCCACTGGTCGATAAGAACAACAAACTTGAAGGCCTCATCACGGTCAAAGACTTCGATAAGGCCCAGGAATTCCCCAACGCAGCCAAAGACGCTGAAGGTCGCCTGCTCGTCGGCGGCGCGGTCGGGTTCTTCGGTGACGGCTATCAACGCGCCATGACCCTGATCGACGCCGGTGTAGATCTCCTTGTTCTCCAAAACAATAAAAATCACACGCAAGGCGTCTTAGACATGGTCGCCAAACTCAAAGCCGAACCGGCAGCCAAAAATGTCGACGTGATCGGCGGGCAGGCCGCAACCTACCGTGGCGCAAAAGCACTCATCGACGCCGGTGTAGACGCCGTGAAAGTCGGCGTGGGTCCCGGCTCAATCTGTACCACCCGCGTCGTCGCCGGTGTTGGTGTCCCACAGATCACCGCGATCTATGAATCCGCCAAAGCCGCAATCCCGGCAGGTGTGCCTATTATTGCCGACGGCGGTCTGCAACACTCCGGAGATATCGGCAAAGCCATTGTGGCAGGCGCTAACTCCGTGATGCTGGGCTCGCTGCTGGCCGGAACCGCCGAATCACCCGGCGATCTGGTGTTCTACCAGGGCAAACAGTTCAAAACCTACCGCGGCATGGGCTCGCTAGGTGCAATGCAAACCCGTGACGGTTCGCGCTCTTATTCCAAAGACCGCTACTTCCAGGCCGATGTACCCGATGATGAAAGACTCATCCCCGAAGGCATCGAAGGTCAGGTCCCATACCGCGGCCCACTGGGCGCCGTCCTGCACCAGCTAGAAGGCGGACTGCGCCAGACCATGTTCTACACCGGCTCGCCAGACATTGCATGCCTGCAACGCGACGGTCGTTTCGTCCGCATCACCGCCGCCGGGTTGAAAGAATCCCACCCGCACGACATCATGATGACGGTTGAAGCACCAAACTACCGAGCCTAGCTAAGCTGGCGGTGGACCGTTTCCACGCCCTTGACCATCCGATCCCGGATAGAAATTGGATAACCGTGACTTACCAAGTTGAAATTGGCCGAGGCAAGCGCGGCAGACACGCGATGCCCTTAGACGCCGTGTCGATCGTGCCAACCCGTCGAACCCGCGACCCCGAAGACGTGTCGCTCGACTGGCAAATTGATGCCTTCAAATTCTCCATGCCCGTGATCGGGGCACCCATGGACTCGGTCATGTCACCGGCCACCGCCATTCAGCTGGGCAAACTCGGTGGCATGGGCGTGCTCAACTTAGAAGGTCTGTGGACCCGCTACGAGGATCCCCAACCGGTACTTGATGAAATCGCAGCACTGGAAGCCAAGTCATTTTCCCCCGAAAACACTGGGCGCTTACAGCAGCTCTACTCGGCACCGATCCAGCCGGAGCTGATCTCGGCACGCCTGGAAGAAATCCGTGAGGCCGGCGTCGTCGTCGCCGGTGCACTAACCCCGCAGCGCACCCAAGAGTTCTACAAGACCGTGGTGGATGCTGGCGTAGACATGTTCGTCATCCGCGGCACCACCGTCTCGGCCCAGCACGTGTCGGAGACCAAAGAACCACTGGATCTCAAACAGTTCATTTATGAACTCGATGTGCCCGTGATCGTCGGGGGTGTCGCCGGCTACACCCCGGCGCTGCACCTGATGCGTACCGGAGCCGCCGGCGTCCTGGTGGGTTTTGGTGGCGGAGCGTCTTCGACCACGCGCCGTGCCCTGGGTATTCGCGTGCCGATGGCCACTGCGATCTCCGATATTGCCGAAGCACGCCGCGACTACATGGACGAGTCCGGTGGCCGCTACGTGCATGTGATTGCCGACGGCGGAACCGGTAACTCCGGGGACATCGTCAAGGCCATTGGTATGGGCGCTGACGCCGTCATGCTGGGCACCACCCTGGCGCGTGCCGAAGAAGCACCCGGCAAGGGCTGGCACTGGGGACTCGAAGCCGCACACCCAGAATTCCCGCGCGGGGACCGGACTCAGGTGGGTACCGTCGCGCCAATGGAACAGCTGTTGCTGGGCCCGTCGAGTCACACCAACGGCACCGCCAACCTCATGGGGGCACTGCGCCGGGCGATGGCTTCCACGGGTTACACGGAGCTGAAAGACTTCCAGAAAGTCGAAGTCCACATCTCCGAAACCTACACGGGATGATGCCCACTTGCTGAAAACGGCTCTCAAACCCCGGTGGATCGGATTCTTGCTGCTGACCCTAGCGGTCGCGTCGATCTTCGTGTTGCTGACCAAATGGCAGTTCGAACAATCCACCTCGGATCAACCGCGCTCTCATACGATCACCGAAACCCCCGTGGCTCTCACCGAGCACTTCCAGCCCGGGCTTCCGATGATGGGGGACCAGGCCGACCAGATGGTGACCTTTACCGGTCAGCTCGACCCGCAATACTCTGTGCAAGTCGAATCGCGCCTCCACAGCGGTGTTGAAGGGTTGTGGCTGGTCTCGAGCGCGACCGTTGAAGGCGCCCCGGATGACAACCGGATTCCCGTGGTGTGGGGGTGGATTGAAGAACAGATCGAAGCCAGCGGTGCGGAACTGACCCAACTATTTGAAGAGTCCACGGGCCTTGCTGCCAGCGACCCCATTGAGTTCACCGGACGACTCATCCCGGGTGAAGGCCCCACACCGAATACGAACCACTTCATCGAACCCAAACGCACCCAGATGCTGGCCACCGCAGAGTTAGTCAACCTCTGGGATCAACCGCTGTTTGCCGGATACGTGGTTGCCGAAACCTTCACGGTCAATGGCACTGAACACGTCGTGACCGGGGCCACGGGGGTTGAAGCCGTTGAGACCGCACCACAGCCCGAAGAGTCCCAGGTCGCCTGGCTCAACGTGTTCTATGCGATTGAATGGTTTATCTTCGCGGTGTTCTCCTTGTACCTGTGGTGGCGCTTCGTACGTGATGACTATCTGAAAGATCAACGCGAAGCCGAACTCGATGACCTGTGGGAACAGCACTGGAAAGCCCAAGAGCTTGACCGCCTACGTGAGCAAGCCCGCCAAGAAAAAGCTGCCGCCGAACGAGCCTACCGCGCCTATCACGGTGAGGGCTCCGATGAGCAGAAAGACGAGTGAGACGTTATGACACACAATAAGAACACCCCGCCGGTTGATCCGGCCACCCTGCCCGATCCCGAAGACATCACCGAAGCCGACCTGGGCCAGGCGCCACCGCGCCCGGAAAGCACCAAGAAACGCCGATTCGGTGGAACCCACCGCCAGATCCGCGGTGCCATGGGGCTGTATAAGTTCACCTCCTGGCTGACCGGGATCTTCCTGTTGCTGCTGGTGTTACAGATGATCGTCAAATACGGCTTCCAACGCGAACTCTTTGTCGGCGGCATGACCGAAGACGGCACCGAGTTTGCGTTGGGTCTTTACCACGAACAAGCCGTGGTCGAAGGCATCAACATCTCCTTACTGATCCTGATTGTGCACGGCTGGTTGTATGTGCTGTATCTGCTAGCGTGCTTCCGGTTGTGGTCGATGATGCGCTGGGGCGGCGTCCGACTGCTGGCCATGGCCGGTGGCGGTGTCGTACCGTTTCTGTCCTTCTTCGTGGAAAAGAAAGTCAACCGTCAAGCCGAAGCTGAACTGGCAGCCCACCCCGAAGGGGTCCTAAGGTACTAACGTCGAATCTCACCTGAGCCAGCGACCGTATCCTTTAGAATGAAAACCGTGATGACTACACCCCAGCAAGCGCAAACCCCGGCCCAAGACACTGTGATCGTTGTCGACTATGGCTCCGACGACGCCCAATTACTGGCTCGCCGCATCCGCGAAGCCAAAGTCTATTCCGAAGTCCACTCCTACACGACCGGAGCCGAGGCGATCCTCGCGGCCCAACCCGCCGCCCTGGTAATCGCCGTCCGCTCGACGGCGAGCGAAGACCTCCCTGAGATCGATGAACGGCTCCTGACCGCAGGCATCCCCGTGCTCGCTGCCGGTGGCGGATTCGTTGCCGTGACCAAAGCTCTTGGTGGCACCGTCGCACAGGCCCCAACTCATCAGTCCGGTACCGTGCGGGTCACCAACATCGACGATAACGCCGTATTATTTTCCGGTCAGGACGCCGCCCAAGAGGTCACAACCAACCACGCCCACCATGTGGTGGAGGCCGCCGATGGCTTTGTCGTCACCGCAACGCATGACACCATGCCGGTGGCTGCTGCGGAAAATGCGGAAATGAAGATTTATGGGACCGCCTGGAGCCTGGCCTCCGAAGCCTCGAGCCACGGGCTTTCGGCGATCAAGAACTTCTTGTTTATTGCAGCCGACCTCACCCCGGACTGGTCCATCGAACAGGTCATCGATCAACAAGTCGCTGCCATCCGAGAACAAATCGGTGACAAGCGTGCAATCATCGGGCTATCCGGTGGTGTCGATTCGGCCGTTGCCGCCGCACTGGTTCAGCGTGCCGTCGGCGATCAACTCACCGCTGTATACGTCAACCACGGGCTGATGCGCAAAAATGAGTCCGCCGAGATTCAACGCGCTTTCGGAGATTCCAACGGCGCCCAGTTGATCATGATCGATGCCGAAGCCGAGTTCTTAGCAGCCCTTGAGGGTGTGTCGGATCCGGAACAGAAACGCAAGATCATTGGTGAGCGTTTCATTCGGACCTTCGAACAAGCCGAAGCAGATATCGTTGCTGCATCGGCCAATGATCCCGGCGCCACCGAGGTCAAATTCCTCGTCCAGGGCACCATTTATCCCGACGTCATTGAATCCGGGGACGCCGACGGTTCTAAGGTCATCAAGTCACATCACAATGTTGGTGGACTACCGGAAGATATCGAATTCGAGCTCGTGGAACCCCTGCGTCAATTATTCAAAGACGAAGTGCGCGAAGTCGGCACCAAGCTGGGACTACCCGATGAAATCGTGTGGCGCCAACCATTCCCCGGCCCCGGTCTAGGCATTCGAATCGTAGGAGCCATTACCAAAGAACGGTTGGACCTGCTGCGCGAAGCTGATGCCATCGTGCGCGAGGAACTCAGTGCCAATGGTCTGGATCGTCAGATCTGGCAATCACCGGTCGTGTTGCTCGCCGATGTTCGCTCCGTGGGTGTCAGCGACGGCGGACGAACCTATGGGCACCCGATCGTGTTGCGCCCGGTCCACTCCGAAGATGCGATGACCGCGTCCTTTGCCCGTATCCCATATGACTTGCTCGATCACATCTCCCAACGCATTACCGCCGAAGTTGACGGGATAAATCGTGTGGTCTTAGACATCACCGGTAAACCACCCGGCACCATCGAATGGGAATAAGAAGATACGTTGGCTCCGATCATTGGATTGGAGCCAACGGCGTTAAAGCAGCGCATTTCGGCGATTCTTGTGGTGTGGCAACGCCAAAGTTGTGACCTAAGGTATTAGAGTCGTGTAGGTGCAACCTGTATCAATCACAGGAAGGATGAGCGTGAGCCGCGAGAAACATGACGTCGAGCTAGACGATGGAGCGCTGTCTGCTGACCAGGTCGACGAATCCATCGATGTGGCGGCAGCCGAATCTGACCGTGAAGTTGAACCGGACGGTGTCAGCGGCAGCAGTGAGCCAGCTGAAATTGGTCCTGGCGAAGATCAAGACGCTGTCGATCCGGTCGAGGTAGCCGAACAAGACTTTTCACGCTGGTTGTCCGAGATCGCCACAGGGACCGAGACCGACACGATGCTGCGTTATGCGCCCACAAAGTCGAACTCGATTGATATCACCCATTCGCAGCCCAGCGGCCTGACTCAATTTCTGTCCGCCCGGCGCACCCGCCTGACGACCCTGTTGCGGGATCAGCCCGGTATGCAGAACAACATCAATACCGCCGAAGCCATCGATACCAAGATTCAAGAGCTGCTGGCCGATCGCGGCATCAATGTCGGCTACCTGGCCGCAGGGTTGGCTACCTGGCGAGTTACCGAAGACGGTATCAACCAACAACTGTCCGCACCGGTGCTACTAGCCCCCATCCGGCTGTCTGCTCGTCCAAACCGCGACGACTACGATGTACAAATTATTGGTGCCGCCCGATTGAACCCCGCCCTGGTTCGTTATTTCGCCGATCAATACGGCATCACGCTGGATCCGCAGCGCCACGAAGAGGCCGCCTACACCACGGCGAAACTTGAGCCGCTTCCTGCCTTGGAATTACTGCGTGCCCGGACCACGAAAGTCCGCGGACTGGTGGTGGAGCACAGACTGCTGATCTCCACGTTTGCGGATCTTTCCGATACCGCATCCCGCGAAGTCGTCGACCCTGAGCATCAGGTCATCAGCAAACTCCATGAAGTCGGCGCCGGAACCGACGACTCCGGACACCTGGACCAGGCTCCGACACTGCAACACGAACCGACACCGTTAGATGACCGCGACCCTGCCGACGAAATCCTTGTCGTCGATCTCGACCGGTCCCAGCAAAAAGCCGTCGATCATATTCTGGCCGGCGAATCGCTGGTGGTTTCAGCCCCACCTGGTACTGGCCAAACCCAGACCGCGGTGGCCGCTGCCATCGGTCTGGCAGCACAAGGCAAACGCACGTTGGTGATTGCAGAAAAAACCTCGACACTCAACGAATTTTCCAACAGACTTGCTGATCTGCAACTGGACCCGCTCGTCCTAGGGGTTCAAGCCGATACCGGTGCCAAAGAAATCACTGAGCAACTGATTCGCTCCCTGCTTTCTGCAGAGCGCGCCAAAGAACCCGCAGTGCGCCGCATCCACCAGACCCTTCGTGATGTGCGCAGCCAGCTGGTCGACCACACCAACTCGCTGCACGAGGTGCGCGAACGCTGGCAGTGCTCGCCCATTCAGGCGATGAATGAACTGGTCACATTGATGAATGCCGACCCGGCGCCGGCCACCTCGGTGCGGTTGAAACGATCGGTGTTAGACGGCACCGTTGATCGCAAAGAAGTTGCCGAACAGCTCCGTTATGCCGCTGAACTTGGTGCCTTTGATAAGTCTTCAACTGAGTCACCCTGGTACGGAGCACGCCTGCGCAATGTTCACGAGGCCGAAGCCGCACTGGATCTCGCCCAGCAGGTCCACGATGACCTCGGCGACGTGGCCCCGCGCCTAGAAAGCGCGACTTCGCACGCCCAATTGACCATGGGTAGCAGCGTCGCTGAGTGGACCAAACAGGTCGAACTCTTGCGTGAAGTGCGCGATACGCTAGATAAGTTCACCCCCGATATTTTTGATCGTCCGGTAACTGACTTGATTGCGGCCACCGCGACCGGTGCCTGGCGCAAAGAACATGGCATCGATATGTCAGCCATGACGCGTACCCGGTTACGCTGGCTTGCTCGTGAATACATCCGCCCGGGTGTGGACGTGCCCAACCTGCATGAAGCGCTCATCAAGGTTCAGGACCAGCTCACCGCGTGGAACCAGTGGACCACATCGAAGCGTAATCCGGTCATCCCAACCGGGGTGGAATCGCTGGCTGAGGACACACATCAGCTGTATGAGGATCTCAACCGATTACAAGACATGCTCGCCCCGGCTTCACGTGAGGCCCAGCATCTGACCCGTCTTGATGCCGGCGACTTGCACGATGTGTTATCCCAACTGGTCGATGATGCCCAAACCTTACACACTTTGCCAGAGCGCACGATCGTCATTGACCAGCTGACCGAACAAGGTTTAGACGAACTCCTCATAGACTTCCAAGAGCGCGGGGTCACCGCCGATCAGGTCACCTTGGAACTTGAAGTCGCCTGGTGGCAGTCAGCCTTGGAGGCCATGGTCTCTGCTGATGAGCATCTTGCCGCGATCACCGGGCACCAATTAGCCCGGTTGGAAGAAGAATTCCGCATCGCTGATACCGCACACTTGGAATCCGGACCCTCACGAGTCCGACACCAGTTGGCCGCGACGTGGGAAAAGGCGACCCGCGAGTACCCGGATGCTGCCGATTCGTTACGTCGCCTCTTGCGCACCGGTGCGGCCACCGTCGAAACGGTCCTGGGCATTAATCCCAAGTTACTCCAACCGCTGGTGCCAATCTTTACGACCTCCCCGTTGGCCTTGGCGGATCTGCCGGCCTGGATTAGCTTTGACACCGTATTGATCCTGGATTCCGAAACGATTGGTCTGGCCACCGGCCTGGGCGCAATTTCTCGAGCCCAACAGGTCGTAGCCTTCGGAGACGCCGTCTCCGGCCGGCCCGTCGGGTTCCACGTTTCTGTGGATCCTACGGCCCGAGCCTCACAACCACGCCAGGCCGAATCGGTCCACGAGGCCCTAAGCCGCGTGCTGCCATCAGTTCCGCTGAAGATCATGCACCGCGGAGTCAACCAATACTTGGCTCGCACCTTAGGCGATCAGCTCTACAACGGTGGCCTGGATCGGGCGCCGACCCCGCAAGAAATCGCGACCAGCTCTCAGACCGGCATCACCGTGGAATACCTCACGGCTCCCGGCAGTCCCGGTATGGGAGACGACGGCGTGGAGTCCACCACCGCAGAAGTGACCCGGACCGTGGATGCGGTGTTTGAACACTTCAAACACCGGCCCGAAGAATCCCTGGTGGTGATTGCCGCCAACCAGGCCCATGCTCGACGAATTGCAGAGTCGATTCGTTACAACCTGCCAAACCACCGGTGGGCCATGAAGTTCTTTAGCACCGAAACCTCCCCGAATGGTCAGGGTTTTGTTGTCGCACCGATGGAACGTGCCCACGGCCTGGTTGCCGATCATGTGATTTTCACGCTGGGCTACGGCCGAACCTCCACCGGCAAGGTCGTACATCACTTCGGGCCGCTCTCAGAACACCACGGTGTGGAATACTACGCGACGGCGTTTACCCGCGCCCGCCGCCAGATCACAGTCTTTACGGCTATTCATCCCCAAGAAATCAACACCGATAATCTGATGTCGGGTGCCAAACACTTCTGGGAGTTGCTGATCAACTTGCCTGCCACGGTCGGACCACCGGTCAAGGCGCCGGATTCAGAACCGCTGGACCACATCAGTGATGACTTCGTGCAACACCTGGCAACACGAGGTGCCGCGTATCATTTCGACACCCAAGAATTCACCGACTTACTGCTGTACACCCCACAGCATCACCGGCCGGATTACTACTCCGAGAAGTATCTACCCGTCGCAGTCTCCTACGACGGCGCGGAGCGTTACCACCGGACCCCGGTACGCACCAGGACTCGAACCGTGCCCGCCCAGCTGGCCAAGTTCGGTTGGCATAACGATGCGTTGTGGGCCATTGATGTCTTTACCGATCCACTGGGTGTAGCCACCGCGTTCGCCGAGAAACTCCAGCTCCCGGAACACCCCGGGCACCTAGCCTATGACCAACACGACCAACAGAACTATGGTTAACAACCCGGATGCTGCCCAGGACTCGTCGTCGCGAGACGAGCAGCCGCGGCCAAAGCGACGCCCACGCCGTGCCACGGCGGCGGGTACCGGTCCGGCCTCAGCCGATGGCCCGGAGCCGCGCCTCGAAGATATCCAACCTCAGGAACCCCAGTCCAAGAAGCCACCGCTGTCAGCGCGCGACCGCTGGATCCATGACGAAAAACCGCCGCACTATTAAACCCAGTGGAAGCCGGTCGCTGCGGTCACCACAGCCTGCACCGGTAAGTCATGTTCTTCGACCGGAAACGCCTGATCTGCAGCATCAAAGAGCTCGTGGTCAAACAGTGGCGTAATAAGCCAGGGCATCCGCTCGGTGAGTTGCGGAAGCTTAGCTAAAAACCTGTCGTAATAGCCGCCGCCTTTGCCCAGACGGTAACCAGCAGTATCAGCGACTAATGCCGGCACGAATACGACGTCGGCATCTGCCACCTTTTCCGGACCAAACCGTTCGCCGACCGGTTCTTGAATCGGCCCGTACCCGGATTGTGCCATTTCGACGTCGGGGGTCCAACGCACCCAGGACATCGATCGATCACCGTGAGAAATCGGCACCCAAACTTCCACACCGTCGGCGTGCAAGGCTTGCATGACCGGATCGGTATCCGGCTCGGTGCCAAACTTGATCGTCATCGTCACCTTACCCGCTGGACGCTGCGACGATTCCAGTCCCCGATACCAGCTCAGTAAGTGATCATTCAACACCGCCGACTGGCGCTGGCGTTCCTGGTTGCCTAATTCCTTGCGTTGGGCAAAAAATTGCTTGCGAAGTGCATCTTTGGAGGCCTGAGTCATGATCTCATTGTGACACCCGTATCCGCACAAGCAAACACACCATCAACGCTTCGAGCCCTACAATGGGGCATCATGAGTCGTTTTTCTGCGCTACCTACAATTTGGCCGGTTATTCTTGAACACAAAGACTTGATGTTGGCCCCACTGCGCTATACCCATCGAAAGCAGTGGTACGAGGTGCGCCGACGCAACCACAACTGGCTGCAACCCTGGGAGGCCACCGACCCGACCGGCAATCAACAGTCAATGTCTTATCCGGCGATGGTGCGCGCCCACAATCGAGATGGGGCTGCCGGGGTCTCCTACCCCTGGGTCATTTTCAAACAGTCCGGTCTTGACCAGAAATCACAACTGGTCGGTCAGATGATAGCGGCCCCCGTCTTGTGGGGTTCGATGCGAACGACGACGCTAGGATACTGGGTTGATCAAGCACACGCCGGACAAAACATTGTGCCAACCGCTGTCGCGATAGCCAGTGATTATCTGTTAACTCGAGTGGGTCTGCATCGCATCGAAATCAACATCGTGCCGGATAATGCTGCCTCGCTGCGGGTCGTGGAAAAACTGGGACTGCGTTCAGAGGGCATCCGAAAAGATTACATTCACATCAATGGGACCTGGCGCGATCACGAATCGTTTGCTATAACGCGAGATGAATTACCGCCCGGAGGGTTATTATCGCGTTTGACATAACCATTTATCGTAGCGCAACCTGGCAACACACGACCATGAAATCGACCACTTTCAGGTGGCGCAGTATATCGTAATAGGCGTGGACAACCGCATCCGAGAGCTTGAAGAGTCGCTAGCCGCTACGCTCGGATTTCTGCCCGAAATCGATATTGCAACATCGATCGTGGTGGTGGCTGTAGTCGTAGCCGGCTTGACTTTGCTTGCCCGACGACCGGATGTGGCTCTACGCACCCGTCAACGACGTGAATCCCGCCAACGAAGGAAAGCAATGCATTCTTCCCCCACTTCGACGCACTCCGGCGGCACTGGATTCTCAATTCGCTGGGGCCGCTTAAGCATTTTTGCGGTCGGAGCCCTCTCACTCATCACCGTGTTGATTTCCGGTCTCGCCGGAATCTTTGGTGCAGGAACCTGGCTGCTGGCCGGGATCAGCCTGCTCATCACCGCAGCATGCTACGGCATCCTGCGCGGTCTTGTCATATTGGATTCCAAAAAGCGCGCCCGAGAACGCGAACAGCTCAGCATTTCTGAAGGCCTTGAGACCTCCATTGCTACCTACACCACTGACCAGCGCGTACCGGCAGCCGTGCGCCGCAATGACGAGGTCTTCGATTTTGCTGATGAACCCGAACAGCAGCAGCAAGCCATCGAAGAAGAGACCGAGGAACCCGTCGTAGATGCCCCGGCACCGATTCCCGCTCGGATTCCGCTGCCACGCCCGATCTACCTGGATGCTCCAGAAGTGCAACGCGAAGCACCACGGCCACTAGACACACCGCAGGATCCCCTCCCGTCGCGTGACGTGCAACTATCTGAAGGTGTCTCTAGCGAATACCAGGAAAAAATTTCCGAAAAGGCCAACACCCGCCTGGATCTGGACAAAGTCCTCAACCGGCGTCGGGCGATCTAAGGTCTAGCGCTGTGTTCACCGGTGGGTTTGGACCATTTGATGCTACCCAACTCACCAACGTACTCACCGACGTCCTTACACGGTCTGGACGTCAGCTCGGTAACGCCGTCCTGCGTGATGTCCAATACCGCAGCGGAGACTACTATGCCATCGTGGAAGCTTCGGTGCGCCTGCCCGGGGGAGAGGCACACCAAGCGTTCTACGGCATCACGACTGCACAAGTACGGACCGAAGCTGTCGGCTATTTCGCCACCGTTGCCGACACCGACGTGTTCATTTGGCAGCACCCTGCCGATCCATTATTACCGGGGCTTCGTTTGGCGGCCACCCCCGCCCAGGTGCGCGAGCATTTTGCACCCGAACGGGACCTGACCGCTTTGACGGCGGTCATTTATCGGCCGTTGAATCGAGCGGTGTTCCGGGCACATTTGGCACCGATCACGGCGGGTGGGCTCAGCGATACGCTCTTTCTCAAGGTGTTGCGTAGCGGCACAGCCCAACCGATTTATGCGATGCATCAGCTGCTCGCAGCCGCATCCGTACCGGTTGTCGCGCCGGTCACCGAGCCCTTCTCAGATGTCTTGGCTCTTGTCGGTGGTCGAGGTATGCCGCTTGGTGATTACATTCGCGCGGAGGGAGCACATAACCGGTTCAACTGTCTTGACCTCATCGATATTTTGGATCGCTTTCCGGCCGAAGTCATGCAACGGCCCCAGCAGCCCTCTTGGGCAGACCGCCACCAGGAATTTCTGTGGGCTGCCCACCGTGTCATGCCCAGCCAACGCGAGCGCATCAGCCACTTGGGGGAGCGTTTCACACGCGCCCACGAGAGCATCCGGCTCGGGCCCATCGTGCCGACCCACGGGGATCTCTATGAAGCGCACATCCTGGTCGATCCGATCACCGGCAAGATCCAGCACCTGCTAGACGTCGATGGGGCCGGTCCCGGCTACCGGGTCGATGACTATGCGTGTTTGATCGGACACTTAGCAGTACTGGGCCACAACGATTCCCAACTGTGGGGCTGGCAGAGCGCGATGCTTACTTTCCAGCGCCTGGCAGAACATGTCCATCCTAGGACCTTGGCGGTCCGGGCTGCGGCCGTGGTCGTGAGTCTGATCCCGGCGTATCAGCCGAATGCCGACGCAGCGTCACGGGGTAGGGCATATCTTACTGTGGCAGAAGCCCTGATGGATCTGGCCTAGTCGTCGAAAAATGTCTGGGTAATGAACTCATACTCTGGATCCAGCGGGGTATCGATCTGAATCCGTTCGGCTTGGAGATTCACCCGCTTGGCTTCAACCTCATCGCCCTGACCGCGCAGCGCGGTGGCGAGACCTAATAGGGCGGCCTTGCGCAGTGGGGGCTTGATACCGTCAGCATCAGCGATCGTGGAAAACAAGGTCATAGCCTCGACCCATTTGTGTTTTTCGACCAAAAACTTCCCGGCCAACAGCTCACAACAGTGACCCATGGCGAGCTCGGCTTCATCTTCGAACATATCAGCCGCCGTCAGCGCGGTCGCCACAGCCTTATTGGTCTTGCCGAACTTCGCATAGGCCCGTGCTTTCAGCCGGGTCAGATCTGCTGCGACATACCGGACGTCGTCGTTATTTGCCAGCGTGATCGCCTGATCATATAATTTCAGCCCCTCGGGCTTGGTCTGGTCACACAGCAGTTTCGCCAGCTCGCGCAACCCTTGGGTTTCGACGACCGGGTCTTCTGATGCCTTGGCCATCTCCACGGCCTGGCGCAGTAAGTCTTCGGCCTCAGCGTACATGTCAGCCTGTTCGGTTTCGGCCAGTTTCATACCGGCGGCAAGGCTCGTGCGGGCGGCTTCACGGACTCGATCGACCTGAATAAACGCGTCTATCGCGTCGCGCCAGTGCGTCACAGCGTCTCGGTAGCGTTGCTGGCGGGAGACGGCGTTGGCTAGATCAATCAGCGCGTGGGCTAGCACGTGGTGGTTGCCGTTGAGTCGTTCGCGGGTGACCAAGCCGCTCAACACTTGCTCGGCCTCTGTGACTTCTCCGGCATCCAGCAGCTGGTGGCCCAGGGCAGCAACCAGGCCTGAAGCCTCTTCAACCTCGCCTTGTTCTGCTTGATCCACCGCGACCCGCCAGGCCAAAACAGACAACTGGTGCTTCTCTGCTCGACGGGCCACGGACGCCACCAGAGAAGCCGCAGAAGCAGCGCCGGGTCGAATTTGTAACCGAGCGTAGAGTTCCAAGGCGCGCAGGCCAAAGGTGGCCGACTGCTGCATGTCATTCCGGTGGTGAGCGATCACGGCTTGCATCATCCACATCGCGGCACGCACGGCACGGTTGCAACCAGAATCCAAAATGGTCTGGGACAGCTCATCGGCGTCATCGACCTCTTCGTTCATGAATTTCAGGTGGGCTAAAAACATTTCGGTATTGGCCAATGAGCCGGCCGAAAGGCGGTAGCCGGCGTCGGCACGACGACGTTGTAGCTCTACGGCTTCTTCGATCGCTTCGAGGGCTTCTTCGGCTCGCATCTGGCTCATGTGATGGACGGCTAAACCGATGAGGACATCGGTCAAAACCGTGTCGATGGTGCCAAGAGAACGCTCTTGATCGGCGACCCCTTGTAATACGGTGGCGGCAAACCCATCGGCTTCGGCAAACAGGATGGAACCCAGTTGGTCTTCCATCTCTGCTTGATGTGTCTGGCCGAGGGAGCGCAGTAATTTGGTGCGCTGTTGGATTGCACGCTGCATGCCGGTTTCGTCTTCGAGTTTGTGATGCACGGAAGCGAGCAAGCGATAAAGTCCCAGTTTGACGTCCGGATTGGTCCCGGCGCTGGCTAAACCGTGGGTGGCACAAGATAATGCACGGTCAAGATCATCGGCATAGGCGGCCTCGTGAGCAAGGTCTAACCAGCCACGAGCGGTGTGCGCAGATTCTTGGTGCAGGTCAGCGACAGCCGACCGATTGCCTAGTAATGCTCGAAGCTTCGGTTCGACAATTGAGGGGAGATCGGATTGGCTGTCTGATCCATCAAATTCAGCCGACGACGTCGAGAATTCCATGACTCATAGTCTAGTGATCACTTTGTGAAGGTTGCGACCACTAGACTGGGAAAATATGGATTTTCAGTGGCGACCCGCGTCTTATGCGCTAATTACGAAAAAGGATGAAGTTTTGCTGAGCTTATGGGAAAGCTCGGTCGGCTCATTTTGGACCTTACCGGGCGGCGGTATCGAGTTTGACGAACAACCCGAGACTGCTTGCGTGCGAGAAGTGTGGGAAGAAACCGGCTACAACATTGCTCTCACAAGGTTTTTATCAGTATCCACACACGTGATTCCCAGGGAAAAGCGCGTCCCTGGACAGCACCTACCGTTACAGATTTTGCGGCTGTTATACACCGCTGAAATAGTGTCGGGAGCCCTGCGGCCAGAGGTTGGCGGGTCCTCAACCGACGCTGCCTGGATCCCAATCAGCCAGTTGCATAATCGCGACAAAACCAAAGGCCATCGAGTGTCGGAATGGGTCGAAGAGGCCCTGGAGATCTCGCAAAACCTCGGCCGTACACCACAGGAGCCATAACCACGTGCGGACATCACAGAGCTGGCGTTGGGCAGGTCTAGCAGTCGCGGCGGTGTTCGTGGTTGGGTGTTCGGACCAGGCCGCAGTTGAGACGAGTCAGCTGACCATCATGACCACCTCCACGGCCCTCGACGAAGCGACCTCGTTGGCGGTGGCCGAGTACCTGAGGGCACAAGGCGTGGACGTTGACATCCAACAGCACAGTGCACTATCAGATGTGTATCGGGCACTCGATGCCCCGGCCGCGCAAGACCAGACGACCCTGGGGATTGTCACAGCTCCGCAAGATGCACAGACCGAAGAGCGGTCAGTCCAGCTGCCCGAAGACCTTGAGGTGGTGGCTCAAGCACCCGCCGAGCTTGGGTTCGTAGCGAGCGCATCATCGATTACTGCTGCCAATTTTGCGCGCGAGGTTGTCAATACCGACGACCCAGAAATGCCGATGGGTACCGCGTGTACGGACCAGACCTGGTTTCATTCGCAACTGGCAGAGGAATCATTAGAGATCATCAGTGATGCCCTCGCACACCAGGGCTGCGAGCCGATGTATGAAACCGTCGAAACGTTGGATGCCGAAACCTATAATGAGCTGATCGAACAGCTGACGACGGAACCCGATACGGTGGTTATGCTGCGCGGAGTAGACCCTGCGATCAGTGACCAAGGCCTAGCCACCCTTGATGTGGAAACCCGGCAATGGCCCAATAGCAACATCGTGGCAGTCGCCCACAGCGAAGCAGACACTCCGTTGGCTGCTGAGGTAGGTGAAGTGTTAGACGTGCTCAATAGTGATGCAGCCACGACGTTGTTGCGGGGTTACTATAACGCTCAGACTTCCGTCTCGGATCTGCAATACGAGGTCGATGATGCTGTCCGGTACTGGTTAGCCGAGGCCGATCTGCTCGACCCCGACACAGTGATCAATATCACCGACGGCAATGATTAGTTGTCATCTACAATCGACCTAAACTCAAAGGTTTCAGGAGGACCCGGTGCCCCGCACTTATCGCGATATTCGCCAATCATCCAAACTACTCAACGTTCGCTACGACGTGCGAGGTCCTATCCTGGAAGAGGCGCAACGCCTGGAAGCCGCTGGTCAACGCATTATGCGGTTGAATATCGGCAACCCCGCCCCGTTTGGTTTTGAAGCGCCCCACGAGATTCTCAAAGACATGATCGCCAACCTGCCAGATGCGCAGGGCTATTCCGACTCCAAGGGCATTACGTCAGCCCGCCGAGCAGTTTCGCAGTACTACGAAACCGAAGGCATCATGGATATCCGCAGCGACGATGTCTTCATCGGCAACGGCGTGTCCGAAATGATCTCCATGGTGTTGCAAGCGCTGCTGGACGACGGCGATGAAGTGCTCATCCCAGCCCCCGACTATCCGCTGTGGACCGGAGCCACCACACTATCGGGTGGTAACGCTGTGCACTACCGGACCGTAGAAGAAGAAGGTTGGATTCCGGATCTTGACCACATCGAAGCTCGGGTTTCGGAACGCACCAAGGCCATCGTCATTATCAACCCGAATAACCCGACCGGCGCCGTCTATAACCGAGAAACCCTCGAGGGCATCTTTGAAATAGCCCGTCGGTATGGACTGGTCGTCCTCTCCGATGAGATCTACGAAAAGATCCTGTACGAAGACGCCAAACACATTCATGCGGCCTCGATTGCAGACGACGTCTTGGTTCTGACCTTCTCTGGGCTGTCCAAGGCGTATCGGGTGGCTGGTTATCGTGCCGGCTGGGTTGCCGTCTCCGGGGCAAAGCACCGGGCAACGGACTTCCTTGAAGGTCTGACGCTCCTGGCCAATATGCGCATGTGTTCCAACGTGCCAGCCCAGCACGTCATTCAAACGGCTCTAGGCGGCTACCAGTCGATCAATGACCTGATCTTGCCGGGTGGCCGGCTGCTAGATCAGCGCAACGTGGCGACCAAGCTGCTGCGTGAGATTCCAGGCGTAACCGTCCAAGAACCCCACGGCGCGCTTTATGTTTTTCCGAAACTCGATCCGGAACTGTATCCGATTGAAAACGACGAAAGCTTCGTCATCGAGCTACTGCGCCAGCAACAAATCCTGGTGTCCCATGGCGGGGCATTTAACTACCCGGATACCGACCACTTCCGGTTGGTCACGCTGCCATCAGTCCAGCAATTGACCGATGGTATCGGCCGGATCGCTGACTTCCTCGAAGACTACCGTTACCGTCACGCCTAACCCGCGTTCGAGGCACCCGGCTCCTGGCTTTGTTGAGTGTGAGCGCGGACTTCTTCGAGTCGCGAGCGTGCACCCTCAAGCCAGGATTCACAGCGGCGAGCCAGCGCTTCACCGCGCTCCCAGAGGGCTAAGGACTCTTCGAGACCAGCGCCGCCAGCCTCAAGTCGTTCCACGGTCTGGATGAGCTCGGAGCGCGCTTGCTCATAACTCATGGTGTCGATGTCGGAAACATCCGCCGACGAGAAGCCTTCAACGGCGGGTTGTGGTTGCTGATCAGTCATAAGATTGCTCCTTAAGAGGTTTCGGTTACCGAGGTCGTGGTTGCACTCAAGCGGCCCGCTGCCACCAAAATATCAAGCTCATCACCCAGCGCGACGGTCGACGCATCACGCAGGATCGTGCTGTCATGCTGCACCACCGCATAGCCACGGTTCAGGGTTTGTTGTGGGGAGAGCGACCGGACTCGCGCTTTGAGCTGTTCAATATGATCCGTCGCACGGTGCAGTTGGTGGCCAAAGGTGGCTCTGGAACGGGTGACCAGCTGATCGAGGTCTTCGGCACGCAACTGGATGATCGTCTCGGGTTGGGCCATGACCGGCCGCGAACGCAGCTGCGCGATCTGTTGACCTTGGACATCCACGAGCCGTTGCACCGCCTGGGCCATTCGCGTGCGCACATCCATGATGCCCGCCAGTTCAATCGCGGCGTCTGGGACAATATTCTTGGCCGCGTCCGTGGGTGTGGAGGCACGGAAATCGGCGACATCATCTAACACTGGACGGTCGGCTTCGTGACCGATGGCCGAGACCACCGGTGTGGACAGCTGGGAGACTGTGCGCACTAGGGTTTCATCCGAGAATGGCAGGATCACTTCTTCTAGGGCGCCTCCGCCACGGGCGACCACAATGACATCAACGCTGGGGTCCCGGTCGAGAACCTGTAATGCCGCGCTGACTTCATCGGACACCCGAGGCCCTTGCATCGCGGCGTGGATGACTTCGAACCGGGCGACCGGCCAGCGTAGCCACACGTTGCGTTGGACGTCGTGCATCGCATCCGAATCCCGGCCCGTAATTAAACCAATTTTATTCGGGAGCACCGGCAGTGGCTTTTTGCGTTCTGGGGCGAACAGTCCTTCTTCGGCTAACGCCCGGCGGAGACGTTCAACCCGGGCTAAGAGCTCACCAAGACCCACTGGCCGCATGTCATTGACGACCATGGTCAACCGGCCGGTCTTGGTATAAAAGTTCGGTTTGACCAACGCGACGACGCGGGCGCCTTCTTTAATCGAAGGATCCAGACGACCGGCGGTGCGGGACCACGCGACCACGGGTAGCGACATCTCCACATCGAGGTCACGCATGGTCATCCAGGCGTGACCACGGCTGACCCGGTGTTCGATGAGCTGACCTTCGACCCAGGTGGGGGAGATCCGCTCAATATAGTTCTTCAGATTTTCCGACAGCCGTGCCAGGGGCCAGGGGTTCTCTGGGGTCGTGTCAGCAGCAAGCTGCGGTTGAGCGGGCCCATCGGGGGTTGGAATGTGTTCAGACATAGCTACCACTTACACTAGATTTGGAACACCACGATGATTTCATACCCACGACATTGTGAAGAGAGCAGGATTCACGAATGCGTAACTTCTTGGCGGTCATCTTAGCGATCATTGCCGGTTTCACTGCTTCCTTTGGGCTGGTGTCGTGGAAACTGAGCGAACTGATCCATCAGCCCGAACCTGTCCAAGATATCTTAGCTTCCGGGGAGCCGGCGGAAGAATTCAAGGCTGCCGTGCCAAGCGCCGTCGGGAATCTCGCGGCAGAGTCGACCGGGGTCGCGCTCGTCGATGACGCGTTGAACCAGGCCGTGGCAGAAGCTTCTGCACGGATCGTGGGACACGAGGATTTTGATGCGGCGTGGGCAGATTCGCTGGAAGCCACTCGGACGGGGTGGCTCGAGGACATCACAGGCTTACGGGAACGGATGGTCGCCGGAGAAACCATCCCGGAGACTGCTACCGATGCGCAACTGGATTTACAGCTCGGACCGGTTACTGACCTGACGTTATCGATGATTGAAGATGCGGTTGCTGAGGCTACCGCTGACCTGCCGGGAGTTGAAACCCCTTCGCTGCAGCTCGATGCCGAATCGGAGACAACGATTGCGACCGCAATCCCACCGGTGAGTTTCTTGACTGCTGAACAAGTCGTCATGGTGGAAGAACTGATGACCATGTGGCCGGCGATCCTGGCGTTGGCGGCGATTATCTTTGTGATGGCGTTCGTTGTCGCTTCCCGGGGGAGTCGTTGGATCGTCCTGCTGGTCTCCGGGTTGGTCGCTGCGGTGTGCGCTGCAGCACTCAAACTGGGGTCCATGTGGATGCAAAATACTGTGTTAGAACGCACTGAAGGCGGCCCGAACCAAGCCTTGGTGCGGCCCCTGCTGGATGCCGTGCAGGCCTGGGCGGACCCGCAGCTGTTGGTCTTTGGTGCCGCCGCGGTAGGTGTTGCCCTGTTAGGGATTCTTGGAAGTTTTATCTCTGGTAATCGTCGGCGTTCGTACCGCTAGTCTCGATACCGCACGGCCGTTTGCCCATCAGGTGAATTCACGTGGGTATCTGGGCCACCGGGGACGACGTCGGTGTTTTGGGCTGACACCGCACGCCAGTAGTCACCCTGGTCATCGTGTAGCCGAGTGACGACAAAGCTAAAGACGGTGCGACGGTCCTCAGCGAGTTGTCCCTGAGGGGTGGTTTGTCCGGTGACGGTTACTCGAGCATGCACGACGGCGTGATCAGCGCCGAGCATGCGGATCTCGGTTCGGCCCACATTCATGGTCGAGTCGCCGAAAATATTGGCGAAACCAAATGCGTGGGCTTTGCGGATGCGTTCTTTCGTCGTCCACCACAAGCCGGTGACGTTGACGAAGTCGGCGTCTTCGACAAAGAGTTCCGCTAGCGCGTCAGCATCATGGGCATTCCAGGCCTGCTGGAAGTCAGTAACAATAGATTTGGGGGATTGCCGATTCATGGTCTTACTCCGTTTGGGTACTGCCAACGGTTGCATCAATATTGGCTTGTAGCTCCGGGGCGGTGACATCCCGGGTGCTTTGTTGCACGGGCTCTGCAACAGGAATCGTATCGAGGGAAGCATCCAGTTCTTCCAGACGCCGTGCAGAAGGTAGTACTCGACCTTCCAGGGTTGCCATCATGGAGTTGAACCGGGTGACCGTTGTGTTGATGGATTTGCCTAACGAATCCAGACGACGGCCTAACAACCCGAGGCGTTCGTAGAGTTCGCGGGCCGACGCAAAAACAGTCCGGGCATTATCGACGAGATTTTCTTGTTGCCAGGCATACGCGACCGATTTCAACGTCGCCAATAGCGACACCGGAGATACCAACGCGACTCCCTGACTGAATGAGTAGTCCAGCAGTTGACCATCTGCCTCCAGGGCTGCAGACAGATGAGATTCTGCCGGCAGGAACAACAACACCAGATCCGGTGTGTTGTCGAGGGCATTCCAATACTTTTTAGTTCCCAGCTCTTTGATATGTGCTCGAAGTGCTCGAGCGTGGGCGTGTTCTAGTTCGGCACGACGCCGTTGGTCTTCTTCTGATCCGTCGGCCGGAATTTCGGCGGCCTGGAGAATTGCCGACATGGGGACTTTGGCATCCACAATCAATGACTTGCCCCCGGGAAGATGCACGAGCATATCGGGTCGGAATTGTTCATCGTCGCGCTCTGCTGTGTTGACCAGCAGGCTGACCTGTTCTTCAAAATCCGTGTGCTGCAGCATGCCGGCGGCCTCGACGATGCGTCGTAATTGAACTTCGCCCCAGTGCCCCCGAGCCGATGAGGAGCGCAGGCTGGCCACGAGCTTCTGCGTATTTTCTAATAACGCCGAATCGGTGAGATGCGCGGTGCGCAACTGCTGAGACAGCTGGCCGTACTGCTGGCCGCGGTCGCGTTCCAGCTGGGCGACCTGGGTGCCCAGCTGGTCGAGTTGCTGGGAGAGTGGGCCAAGCATCTGCAAGATCTGATGCTGCGATTGGAACTGCTGACGATCTTCGGTGCGTTGCCGGTCGAGCAGCTCAGCACGAGTCTGCGCGGTGGCCAACTGCTCGCGCAAGGCCGCCTCAGTTGTGCCGTCTGATGGTCCACCCGCACTGCGTTTCCCAACAACGTAGCCGCCGATAAAAAACAGCACGGCAATCAAAATACACAGCACAATCGCAGTCGAAATCTCCATACCTCTAAGCCTGGCACATCGAACGGACATGATAAGCCGGGCGCGCTGACATAACGTCGGGTGGGCCATCGGTAAGCGGTACTTGCGGTATCGGTAAAGACTGGCACAATGT
>ERZ1032895.24-NODE-24-length-49449-cov-12.467850_pt1 | contig 49449 bp, 50 predicted proteins | sample MGYA00516687_ERZ1032895 | MGnify/ENA primary metagenome ERZ1032895 (study PRJEB33719, sample SAMN04261600) | wastewater metagenome | biome: rural village; feature: latrine urine exit; material: soil | place: El Salvador | collected 2013-01-14 ... | reverse complement strand
GAAGGGACAGGGTCCATTGGGCACAGCACGGCGTTATTCGTCGCTCATTGGGAACGACCCAACGACGCTCCTCATGCCTTGTTCTGCACCCAATGGACCCCTGTCGCGGCCGTGAGGAAACGTCAACAGGCCCTAGAGCGCCAAGTCAGAACATCGGCCTGAAAGCCTTGCCAGGAGCAGCACCATGAAGCCTGAAATGAAGCCCGGTTCGCGACACACGGGGTTTCGTCACCTGATCAATTCCACCCGCTATTCCTTCAAGGGGTTACGGGCGGCGTTCCGCAATGAGGCCGCCTTTCGTCAGGAACTCTCGCTGTGTGCGATCTTCATACCGCTGGCGATCTGGCTGGGCCGGGAGCCGGTGGAGTGGATTCTGCTGATCGGCAGCTGCCTGCTGGTGCTGATTGTCGAGCTGCTCAACAGCGCGGTGGAAAACGTGGTCGACCGTATCGGCCCGGAGCACCACGAGCTTTCCGGACGCGCCAAGGACATCGGCTCCGCTGCGGTGATGCTGTCACTGTGTACCGCCGGGCTGACCTGGGGCGTGCTGCTGTGGGCGCGCTGGCTGGGCTGAGGTCAGGTTATCACCAGAGGCGCCTTCTCGCAGACCTGTCGACGGACCAGCTCCGAGTCTGCAACTACCCTGAGTGGTGATGCGCCACGGCTGGTGGTCCGCGCCCGTGCTTGGGTATGCTGACGCTGTTTTCCTTCTGCAAGCGAGCTGCCCATGGCCCTGCCCGATGACTTCCTGCCGCTGGATGCCATACCCGAGTCGCTGAGCGGGGCGCTGGCGCATGCCTGGTCACGCCTGCAGGGCGCCATCGAGCAGGCCGACAACCTCGCCGAACTACAGAAAAAGCCCGCTCCCAGCGAGCGCTGGCAAGCGCTGCCTGCCGCGCGCCGTGCCGAGCTGGCTCGGGTGCTGGTGATTTCCGATTTCGCGCTGGAATCCCTGTCACGCTACCCGGACTGGCTGCTCGACCTGGAGGCCTCGGGTGAGCTGGAGCGCCCGCTGCTCGACCTGCGCCAGGCGCTGGCCGAACGGCTGACGCTGGCCGAGGACGAGGCCGGCCTGCATGCCGAGCTGCGCCGCTTTCGCCGGGCGCGCATGCTGGGCATCGTGTGGCGCGATCTGAACCGCCCGCCGGGCGTCGACATGTGGGCCACCGCGGCCGTGGTCTCGCGGCTGGCCGAGGCGTGTCTGGAAGAGGCGCTGGGCTGGCTCGAGGCGCACTTGGAGCCACGTTGGGGACGGCCGGCAGCGCGCCCCGATGGGCGCTCACAGCGGCTGGTGGTGCTGGGCATGGGCAAGCTGGGGGCCGGCGAGCTCAATCTGTCCTCGGATATCGATCTGATCTTTGCCTTCCCCGCGGCGGGCGAGACCCAGGGCGGGCGCAAGACGCTTGAGCATCAGGAATACTTCACCAAGCTGGGGCAAAAGCTGATCGGCGCGCTGGATGCGATGACCGCCGACGGCTTCGTGTTTCGCGTCGACATGCGCCTGCGCCCGCTGGGCGACGGCGGGCCGCTGGTGGGCAGCTTCGCCTCCATGGCCACTTACTATCAGGATCAGGGCCGGGAATGGGAGCGCTACGCGCTGCTCAAGGCCAGGCCGGTCGCCGGCGATCTTGCCGCCGGGGATGAGCTGCTCGCTACGCTGCGGCCCTTTGTGTATCGCAAGTACATCGACTTCGGTGCCATCGAGTCGCTGCGCGAACTCAAGGCGATGATCAACCGCGAAGTGCGCCGCAAGGGCATGGAAAGCAATATCAAGCTTGGCCGCGGCGGCATCCGCGAGATCGAGTTCGTGGTGCAGGCCTTTCAGCTGATTCGCGGCGGGCGTGACACCGAGCTGCAGGTCACCTCGCTGAAGACAGCCCTGGAGCAGCTGCCGGCCCTGAACCTGCTGCCGCCCAGCGTGACCGATGAGCTGACCCCCGACTACGTTTACCTGCGCGACCTCGAACATGTGCTGCAGGCCCGGGAGGACCGCCAGACCCAGACGCTGCCCGACGATGATGAGGAGCGCCGCCGCGTCGCCTTTGCCATGCATCAGCCGGACTGGCGCTCGCTCAGCGCGGCGCTTGATGCACTGCATGATCGGGTGCGCCGCCACTTCGATGCGGTGATCGCCGATCCCGAAGACGAGATCGAGGAAGAGGAGCAGGCCGCCGGCGATGAGAATGGCGTCGCGCTGGAACAGTGGCGGGTGCTGTGGCGCGACAATCTGCCTGACGACGAGGCCTGCGCGCTGCTCGCCAGAGGCGGTTTCGACAGCCCTGCAGACAGCCTGAGGCGGCTGCGAACGCTGCGTGACTCCCGGGCGGTGCAGTCCATGCAGCGCATCGGCTATGGCCGGCTGGAGGCGCTCATGCCGCTGCTGCTGGATGCCGCCGCTGCAAGCGACACGCCAGACCAAGGGCTGGCCGGCGTGCTGCCGCTGATCGAGGCGGTGCTGCGGCGCACCGCCTATCTTGCCCTGATGCGTGAAAACCCCGACGCCCTGGACCACCTGATGCGGCTGTGCAGTGCCAGCCCCTGGATCGCCGAACAGCTGGCGCGTCACCCGATTCTGCTCGATGAGCTGCTGACCCCGGAGACCCTCTACACCCCCGCAGATCGCCAGCGGCTGGGCGACGAGCTGCGCCAGGCCCTGGGCCGGATTCCCGAGGATGACGAGGAGTCCCTGCTGGAGGCGCTGCGCGTCTTCAAGCACGCCCAGGTATTGCACGTGGCGGCCTCCGACATCGCCGGCACACGTCACCTGATGAAGGTCAGTGACTATCTGACCTATATCGCCGAGGTGATCCTCGAAGCGGTGCTGGCCATGGCCTGGAAACACCTGACCCGCAAGCACGGCTTTCCCGAGCGCCACGACGGCTCGCGCAGCGGCCAGCAGCCGGACTTTCTGATCGTCGGCTATGGCAAGCTGGGCGGCATCGAGCTTGGCTATGGCTCCGATCTCGACCTGGTATTCCTGCATGACGGGGCGATCCAGGGCACCACCGACGGCGCGCGGCCCATCGATAACGCGGTGTTCTTCACCCGGCTCGGTCAGCGCATCATCCACCTGCTGACCGCCGTCACGCCCACCGGCAGTCTCTATGAGGTGGACATGCGCCTGCGGCCCTCCGGCAACTCGGGGCTGCTGGTCGCCAGTCTCGATTCTTTCGCCGAATATCAGCGCAAGGAAGCCTGGACCTGGGAGCATCAGGCGCTGGTGCGAGCCCGGGTCGTGGCCGGCGAGGAGACGCTGGCCGAGCGTTTCGCGCAGGTTCGTGCCGAGGTGCTGGGGCGTCCGCGAGAGTTGGCTGAGCTGCGCCGCGAGGTGGTCGAGATGCGCGACAAGATGCGCGAGCACCTGGGCGGCAAGGCAGGGCCGGATGCCTTCGACCTCAAGCACGATCCCGGCGGCATGGTGGATATCGAGTTCCTGTGCCAGTTCACGGTGCTGGCCATGGCCCATGACACCCCGGCGCTGCTTGAGTGGAGCGATAACATGCGAATTCTCGAGACCCTTGAGGCCAGCGCCAGGCTCTCGCCGGACGAGGCCGAAGGGCTACGCAAGGCCTATCTGGCCTTGCGCAGTGCCGCTCATCGCGCATCGCTGACCGATCAGCCCGCTCAGGCCGATGCGGCGGCTTTTGCCGTGCATCGTCAGACGGTGACTGCCCTGTGGCAGCAGTTGCTGACCCCCGAGGCGCAGTGATCCGTGCACTCAACCACCCCCCAATCATCCGCCTTTTTATATCTATTCAGGAAAAACACATGAACAAGATACTGGTCCTGCACGGCCCCAACCTCAATCTGCTGGGCACTCGTCAGCCCGAGATCTACGGCCATGAAACCCTGGCCGACATCGATAACGGGCTGCGCGAGCAGGCGGTGATGGCCGGCTGGGAGGTCAACTGCCGCCAGAGCAACCACGAGGGCGAGCTGATCGACTGGATTCAGGCGGCGCGACTCGACGGGACGGCGGCGATCATCATCAATCCCGCCGCCTACACCCACACCTCGGTGGCCATTCTTGATGCCCTCAACGCCTTCGAGGGCCGCGTCATCGAGGTGCACCTGTCCAACGTGCACCGGCGCGAGGCGTTTCGCCATCACTCCTACGTCTCGCTGCGCGCCGACGGCGTGATCGCCGGGCTCGGCAGCCAGGGCTATCGCGCCGCGCTGGACGCGCTGATAACCAGCGAGAAACGCAGCGCATGATGGGGGGCACGGAAGCGCGCCGGCTGTCGCGAGTCATGGTGCTGGCTCTGGTTCTGCCTATGGCGGTGCTGCTGACCGGCTGCGATAAAACGCCCACCGGCAGAAGCCAGCTGGCGCTGGTGCCGGATGAATGGCTCGATGACATGGGCCGCCAGGCCTTCGAGGACATGCGCTCGCAATACACGGTCGAGCATGGCAGCGCGGCGAATCAGACGGTGAGCTGCGTGAGCGAGGCGATTCTGGGCGCCGCTGGCAAGGTCTATCCCAAGGCGCTGGAGGCCGGCGACTGGGAGGTGGTGGTTTTCGATGATCCCTCGCCCAATGCCTTTGCTCTGCCGGGCGGACGAATCGGCGTCAACACCGGCATGCTGCAGCTTGCTGAAACTCCTGATCAGCTGGCCGCGGTGATTGGGCATGAGGTGGGGCACGTGCTGGCCCGGCACGGTAACGAGCGTATGACTCAGGATCTCGGCATCAAGGCCGGCCTGCTGCTATTCGGCCTGCTCAGCGAGGGGGAGATGAACGGTCGGTGGATGCAGGCGCTGGGGCTCGGTGCTCAGCTGGGCATCGCTCTGCCGTTCAGCCGCACCCACGAAGAGGAGGCCGATCTGATGGGGCTGATGATCATGGCCGAGGCAGGCTTCAACCCTGCACAGAGCGTCGAGCTGTGGCGCGGCATGGCGCGCGCTGGAGGCAATCAGCCGCCGGAGCTGCTCTCCACCCATCCGGCCCATGAGTCGCGCATCAAGGCGCTTCAGGACAACATGCTGTCCGCCCGGGAGCGCTACCCAAGCGACGCGCCTCAACGCTGTGCGAAGGACTGAGCCCATGAAAGAAAACCTGTCGGCGTTTCAGTTGATGATCCTGGTGCTGTCTTTTTACGTCATCGGCGCGCTGGCCGTGGACGTGTTTTATGAATTGTCCGAGGAGATGTCCCGGCTGCTGCATTACATCGACTTGGTGGTGTGTGGATTCTTCTTCCTCGACTTCGCTGTCCGCTTTCGCGCGGCCCGTAATAAGTGGCGCTTCATGCGCTGGGGCTGGATCGATCTGCTCGCCAGCATTCCGGCCGGGGCGCTGTTCGCCGGTCGGCTGGTGCGGGTGGTGCAGGTCATCAGGCTGCTGCGTGCGATAAAATCGATGAACATGATCTGGCGCATTCTGTTTCGCAATCGCGCCGAGGGGCTGTTTGCGTCGGTGGCGACAGCGACCCTGCTGCTGGTGGCCCTGGGTTCGATGACCATGCTGATGGTGGAAAGCCCCAACCCCGAGAGCAGCATCGATACCGCCGAGGAGGCGCTGTGGTGGGCCTTCGTTACCGTAACGACCGTGGGCTACGGTGACTACTACCCGATTACCACCCTGGGTCGGACGGTGGCGGTAGCGCTGATGATTGCCGGGGTCGGGCTGTTCGGCAGCTTCGCCGCCTATATCAGCTCGCTGTTTATCGGCGACCAGGAAGATGAAAACGCTCGCCAGCATCGGGCGAGTCGCGAGCTGACCCGCCAGCTCTACCACGAGATCGTCGCCCTGCGTCAGGAGCTTGAAACGCTGCGCGCTGAGTTGCCTGCAACGCGCGGCACCAGTCTGGCGTCTGACGACAGTCGGAACTTACAGGTCCCTCCCGCAGCACCAACCCATTACAAGGCCGATGATTCTTCAGGCGATTCTTGATGCCCTGATGAGATGTTCTGATGAGAAAAGGCGCAGCGCTAGACAACATCCGCATGCATCAGACGCGGGCCTTGCGTATCCTGTGTGCAGGCCAATTACTCGTTCAGGAGACCGCACCATGATCAGTCAAGATCGCCTCAGCCGCTTGGCGCAGCAGGTCGGAGAGCGTCTGCAGGATGTCTCTCAGGCACCGGAAGAAGCCCAGAAGGGCATTCAGCAGATTGTGCGCGGCGCCTTTGACCGTCTCGAACTGGTGTCGCGGGAAGACTTCGACATCCTGATGGACGTGCTGCAGCGCACCCGCGCCCGGGTCGAGGCGCTGGAGAAGCAGGTGATTGCGCTGGAGGAGGCGCTGGATGCTCCGGCAAAAACTGGCGCTGAAGCTGCGACGCCGGAAGTCGCCGCAGAAGGTGCCGTTACAGAGCCAGCGTTGCCTGACGCGGCGGAGAAAGCGTCGTCCAACGACAAGCCAGAAGAAGCATCAAAGAAAACACCGCCCCAAGGTTGAGGTCGTAAGCGCCTCGGGCATCTTTTCCATGCCTCGTGCATGCCGAAAGCTTGTCCGGGGTTGCAGTTGCCGGACAATCGGTGAGCTCCCGAACGATACGGTTTTACTCGTTTGTTCAGAAAAAATGCTCTACTTGGGGCTGACCCGGCATGGTTTATTATTTGGATAAGTAGCTGTCGCCAGGGCGATCCTGCAAGTATATGTTTGTATAAGTGCCGTGGTTCAGTCCTTCATACATTGCATAGGCATCGTCAATACATTTCTGGCAGGCCTTTCTTGGTATGGTGATGGCAAATATATGGTCTCCTTTATCATTGTTTGAATCAATGGTGTCAAAGCCGGGGCAGCTGTTGCAAAGCGTGAATTTCTGCACCTGGTGCTCCATGATTCCGGCAGTGTCATAGTATATGCTTTGCTCTCTTTTGAAGTTTGATTTATTCTTGAATCTTTCCCTTGCCAGTGCCTCTTTGTTTTCCCACAGGTTGAGTATCACTTCTGACAACTCTTTTATGTAGTTGGTTAAATCTTCAGGCTGCTTGAGCTTGTCAGCGTCATAGTCTGGCTCGATTACGTTTGAATAGTCCAGGCCTGCCATTGCCAGTATAATGCCTAGATTAACGTAAGGTAGAGCGCCTTCTATTGAGTAGCCTCCTTCCAGTATTGCCATGTCTGGATTTAGCCGACTGTTCAGTAAAGCGTAACCTTGGGCGGTGAAGTTCATGTTGGCAAGGGGATCGCTATAGTGATTGTCCTGTCCGGCGGAGTTGATGATTATGTCTGGTTTGAAATCATCCAGAATGGGCATTACAAGATTATCGATTATGTACAAAAACCCCTCTTCGCCAGTTCCGGGCGGGAGTGGTATGTTGATGTTGTAGCCGTATGCGGATGGTCCCCCAAGGTCTTCTATGTTTCCTGTCCCTGGATATAACGTTCTGCCATCCTGATGGAAAGAAATAAAGAGAGTGTCTTTGTCATTCCAGTAAATATCCTGGGTTCCGTCACCGTGATGGGCATCAGTGTCAACAATAGCTACCCTCAAGTCACCATAGTCTTGCCTTATCCGCTCCAGGGCAACTGCGCCAATGTTTACTACACAAAACCCCCGATCCCCATATACCACTCGGTGGGCATGATGGCCCGGGGGCCTGATCAAGGCAAAGCATTTATCCACTGCTTTTTCCATCACTGCCTGGTAGGCTCTTATCGCTCCACCAGTGGCAACATGGTGTGACTCCGTTAGCTGGCTTGCCACGTCCGGGACAGCAAAGTGGACTCTGGCAATGTCCTTTTCACTTGCTATGGTTGGATTATAAAACTCTATGCCATCAATGTCCTGGATGCCTTCTTCGAAGATCTGATCCTGAGTATAAAGCAGTCTTTCTTCACGCTCAGGGTGCGTTTTTGAAATTGCCCAGTCAAACGCTGGAAAGAAGACTAAGCCCAGCTTGTTTTTAGCCTTGGTCATTTGTTCATCCCCTTGATGCTATATGCCAGCCCCGGTTTTGTTTGTGCCCTGACTCTGATGTTCTTTGATGTGCTCATAAAACCTTTGATCATGTTAAAGCTGCTTGACTCGATGATTTCAGCTTCAATGCTATCCGGGGTGCCCCCGAGGCTCGCGGTACTTTCCTTGACGATATCCAAAGCTCTTTTTTCAGCCATGGATAGGTCGTAGCTTTGGTCGATTGCCTCATATATATCTACTTCTGGAACAGACAGCATTCCACGCTCGGTGTCGGCGTGCATGTTGATTTCCATTGTTGGCTTGGCGAGCGCTGCCCCTAATGCATTAGCAACCTGATGTAGCTTGGGATATTTAACTGTCAAGCCGAACGCTTGCTCCAGAAAAGGCGCCAGAGCTTCAGCGGGGCCGCCGATCATATTGATGAACTGTGGCTTTATTTTTTTGCCTTCAAGCAGCTCATGAACCGTGTAGACGGGGCGTGAGTTAATTTTCTCTAATAAAGAGATTGTTTTCTCTTTGATTGATTCAGACATCTCGTTTAATATTTTATTTGCGGCTTCATTTGCGGTTAGGTTCATCTTGCTGGCGAGCTGTTCTATTGCTTCAACGGCTTGCTCTTTATTTCCCGCCTTGATTTTTCCTAAAGCAACCAGTGCATCAGTCGGTGTCAGGTGTTTGCCGCCAAAGGCAACAGGGAATCCTTTCCGTTGAGGACCTATTTTGATTTTATTGTTTTCTAATCTAACATGACTGTCGCCACCGAAACCAATGGATGCGGAGTAAATTGCCCTGATTAATGTTTTGTGGCTGCCAATGCTGATTCCTAATGGTTCAAATAAATGAACCCCATCCGCAAGGAAAAAGATGTCAGTTGTCGTCCCGCCGATATCCAGGAGTACACCGTCTTGGTTTTCTGAAAAAAGAGCGCTAAGCCCCATCGAACTGGCCGCTGGACCCGATAAAATAGTCTCGGCAGGTGTGTTTCTCGCGGTGTCCAGGCTTATTGTTCCACCGTCCGCCTTCAGTATATGGACCGGAGCCTCAATGCCTTCTTTCTTAAGTGATTCCTCGAAGCTGTCGGCAAAATATTTGAATGTTGCATGCACTGATGAGTTTAAATACGCCGTATGAACTCTTCTCGGAAAGTTCAACTTCCCTGATAGACTGTGCCCCAGCGTAATGGTGCCAAAGCTGTCTTCCAGAATTTTCGAAATCTGTTTTTCATGGCCAGGGTTTCTGTTGGAAAACTTGCTGACAATACCGATGGATTCTATTTTGTTCGTAATGAAGCTATTTTTTATTCTATGGACTTCAGCTTCAGGCACTTCGCTAACTGCAGTTCCACGATGATCAATGTAGCCGCTAATAAGCTCTATCTGGTCTCCTGCGCTGCTAAAATCGTAGCTCATGCCGGGTCCGCACTGGATTATCATGCCCACGCTGCTTTTCTTGTTTTCAACAATCGCATTTGTTGACACGGTTGTGCTTAGATTTATTCTAAATATTTTTTTCTTGTCAAGACCTTCTAGCAGCTCTTGCAGTATGGACCAGATGGTTGTCAGCAGGCATTGTCTGTCCGTGGTTTTTTTTGCTGTTTTTATTATTTCTCCTCTGTCAACAACTACACCGTCTGTATGGGTCCCACCCATGTCTATGCCAATAATCATCTGTATCTCTCCTGTTTCATTCAGAAACATAATGCTGCCTTGAAGTATAACATTTAGCTTGACATCTATTCGTCGCTCTGCGCAGAAGTCATCTTTTTTGCAAGACTTCCCTGCTGACAAGAGGCTGCAGGGTTGAGGCAATGACGCGCGTCCCACGCGCTCCTGGGCTAGGCTTGAGGCACATCAACGCGAGGGAACGCCGATGACGCTAGCCATTATTCGCACCCGAGCCGGCCTTGGTCTCGAGGCTCCCGAGGTGCTGGTAGAAGTGCACCTGGCCAACGGCTTGCCCGGCATAACGCTGGTGGGGCTGCCCGAGGCGGCGGTCAAGGAAAGCCGTGAACGGGTGCGCAGTGCGCTGATCAATGCCGGTTTCGAGTTTCCCCTGCGCCGGATAACCCTGAATCTTGCCCCCGCCGACCTGCCCAAGGACGGCGGGCGCTTTGACTTGCCGATTGCCCTGGGGTTGCTGGTGGCCTCGGGGCAGATTCCCCCCGAGGCGCTGGACGGCATCGAATGCGCCGGCGAGCTGGCGCTGGATGGTGGCCTGCGTCCGGTGCCCGGCATGCTGCCCTTCGCGCTGGCCGCGCGCCGCGCCGGGCACCGGCTGATTGTGCCCGCCGCCAATGCCGATGAGGCCGCGCTGGCCGGTGATATTCAAGTCTTTCCAGCCGGTCATTTGCGCGAGGTAGTGGCGCACCTGCTGGGCCAGACGCCGATTGCCGCGCATGTCATGTCCTCGCCGCCGGCGCAGATTCCCGCCGAGATCGCTGATCTGAGCGACATCCGCGGCCAGTTTCAGGCCCGCAGGGCGCTCGAGGTCGCCGCCGCCGGCGGCCATAATCTGCTGTTCTGCGGCCCGCCCGGTACCGGCAAGACCATGCTCGCCAGTCGGCTGCCGGGCATCCTGCCGCCGCTGAGCGAGGACGAGGCGCTGGAGGTCGCGGCGGTGCGCTCGGTCAGCGGCCTGCCGATCACCGCCGGATGGGGCCAGCGTCCCTTTCGCACGCCACACCACACCGCCAGCGCCGTGGCCCTGGTGGGCGGCGGCTCGCGCCCCAGGCCGGGCGAGATTTCCCTGGCCCACCATGGGGTGCTGTTTCTCGATGAGCTGCCCGAGTATCCGCGCCAGGTGCTGGAAGTGATGCGCGAGCCCATGGAGTCCGGAGAGATTCATATCGCCCGGGCCAACCATCAGCGCTGCTATCCGGCGCGCTTTCAGCTGGTGGCGGCGATGAACCCCTGTCCCTGCGGGCATCTGGGCGACTCCCGTCAGCAGTGCCACTGCACCGCCAACCAGATACAGCGCTATCAGGCCCGGCTGTCGGGGCCGCTGCTGGACCGCATCGACCTGCAGGTGGAAGTTCCGGCCTTGCCGCCGGAGCAGCTGACATCGCGAACCATCGGCGAGTCCTCCGCCGAGGTGCGCGCTCGTGTTCTGGCCGCGCGCCGACGACAGCTCGAGCGAGGTGCGCTGAATGCCCGGCTGGGCGGACGTGACTTGGAAGACGTCTGCGCCCTGGAAAGTGCCGACCGCGCCTGGCTTGCCGGCGCATTGGAGCGGCTGAAACTGTCGGCCCGGGCCTATCATCGCGTGCTGAGAGTGGCGCTGACCCTGGCGGATCTTGCCGGCGAGCCGCGCCCGGGCCGTGAACAGCTGATGGAAGCCATCGGCTATCGTCAGCTCGACCGGCAGCTGCAGGGTGGTTAAAGCGCCGTGGCGTCCAGGGCGCCATCCAGGCTGGCCTGCCACAGCGGCGTCTTGCTGCCGGGGCGGCGCAGGGTAAGGTGCAGCCGATAGGGCAGCAGTTCGCGGTCGGAGAGCGTCAGCCGTGGTGCGGAGGACTCCAGTCGACTGTCCAGTCGCCATTGATTATCGCTCGCCTCTGAGAGTGATGGTGCCCAATCGAGCACCTGAGGCCCCTGGTCGATGGCGAGCAGTCCACGCGCCAGGCCTTCGAGCAACCGCGACGGTGCAATGCCCAGCGGTGTGTCGATCTCAGGCGTTGCCAGCAGCAGCACCTGGTCGGTATGAGGCTGGGGCAAGGGAGGGGCTGCCACGACTTCGTTGGCGGCGCGCTCGCCCAGAGCGATCAAGGCCTGACGGACCGTCTGGGGCCGCTCCGGCGCCCCGGCGCAGCCGCTCAGCAGGGCCAGCAGCAATAGCGGGACGAGCAGTCGTGGCGTCATGGGGGTGAGTCCCTGTCCGATGGAGGTGAGTCCCTGTCCGATATTGGCGCATCATCCGATGTGATCAAACCGTCAATGAAGTGTCCCAGCGCGTTCAGCAGCTCGTGGCGAATGGGCTCGGCCTCGTTGACCAGATGGTGGCGCGCCACGGGCTGACGATAGACATCAGCGTGGGGAAACTTCTCGGTAAGTATCTTCAGGTTCCACTGCCAATCGACGGTCTGATCCTGCTCGCCCTGCAGGATGAGTGTGGGTATCTGGCTTGCCGGCAGTGCCAGCAGCTGGGGAATCCAGCGGCGCATGGCGCTGACCCACTCGACCGGCAGACGGTTCGGCTGCAGAGGATCGCTCTTGCGCAGAAAAGCAGCGAAGTCGGTGTCGTTGGAGTTGTTGGTGAAACGGCGCGGAACGCTGTGCACGAAAGGGCCAACCAGCGAATGCACCAGGCTCGACTGGAGCCAGCCCCGGGGCCGGATCAGCGGCGCCAGCAGAGCCAGGCCGGACCAGTGATCCTCGCCTCCGTGACGCAGCGCGTCGGTGGCAAGGATACTTGCCCCGGTGCTTTGTCCTACGCCCAGCCAGGGGCGCGGAGCCAGGCCACGCGCCATCAACTGGACCTGCAGGCTGCGCAGGCAGTCGCCATATTCATCAAAGTCGTTGATGGTCGCCCGGGCACCGCTGGACAGGCCATGGCCGGGCAGATCCCACAGCACCACGCGCCAGCCGTGGGTCAGCAAACGGTCGATAAGGTGGCGATAAAGCCCCAGGTGGTCGTAATATCCATGTACCACAAAGGCGGTGCCGACTGGCGTCGGCGGGCTCCAGACCTGAGTCCACAGGCGGTAACCGCGCGTATCCAGGTAGCCGACCTCGAGCCCGGCCCGCTCGGTGAGCAGAGGGGCCATGCCGTAGTGTTCAAGGTAGTGGCGCAGTGCAGCGCCGGGTCGGTCCGCGGGACTGAGAGGACCTAGCGCCTGCAGTGGGCTAAAATCGAGCATTGCGTTCTCCATCGTCCCGACATGCTAGCGCCATGCCGGGGCAGCCACCAGCATGGCGTGGAGTTGGCAGGCGGCTGAGGAGTGTATGACGTAGTGTTGACTCGTCTTTTGGTCGATAGTTGCCGGGGTTCTGGCACGCTCGCTTTACAAATGGAATTATTTTCCACAAAATGAATGAATAGCTTGGTTTTATCTAAATATTCGTCATTCGCCCGCTGGATGGGCGGGTGCTCCACAGGAGGTTGCCCATGACCGAACGTATCACTCGCCATCGGCTGCAGGTTGCAGCTGAACTCGATCGCTTCATCAATGAACAAGCGTTGCCGGGGACAGGCGTTGACCCCGATGACTTCTGGCAGGGCGTGGATGCCATCTTTCACGACCTGACACCGCGCAACCGCGAACTGCTGGCCGAGCGCGACCGGTTGCAAGCCGAGCTGGATGATTGGCACCGCAAGAATCCCGGCCCCGTGCGTGACCTGGCCGCCTATCGCAGTTTCCTTGAAGAGATCGGCTACCTGGTCGAGCCGCCGTGTGAGGTCAAGGTATCCACTGCCAATGTCGACCGCGAGGTGTCCCGCCAGGCCGGTCCACAGCTGGTGGTGCCGGTCAACAATGCCCGCTATGCGCTGAACGCTGCCAACGCCCGCTGGGGCAGCCTCTACGATGCGCTCTATGGCACCGACGTGATACCCGAGGATGACGGCGCCGAGAAGGGCTCAAGCTTCAACCCCAAGCGCGCCGAGAAGGTCGTGGCCTATGCTCGTCGCGTGCTGAATCGTGTCGTGCCGCTGGCCATTGGCTCTCACAGCGAGGCGACTCGCTATGTGGTGCGCGACGGTCATCTGGTGGTGTCGCTTGAAAACGGCCGCGAGACGGGGCTCAAGGAGCCGGGCAAGCTGATTGGCTATCAGGGAGAGGCCAGCGCGCCTACGGGTATCCTGTTTTCCAATAATGGCCTGCGTCTCGAGGTTCAGATCGATGGTGAAGACGCCATCGGCAAGACGGATCCGGCCAACGTCAAGGACGTGATTGTCGAGTCGGCCGTCAGCACCATCATGGACTGCGAGGACTCGATAGCGGCGGTTGACGCCGAGGACAAGGTCGACGTCTATGCCAACTGGCTTGGCCTGATGAAGGGCGATCTGAGCGAAGAAGTCACTAAGGGCGACAAGACCTTCACTCGCCGCCTGAATGCCGACCGCCAGTGGAACAACCCCCGCGGTGAGCCGCTGACTCTGCCGGGGCGCGCGCTGATGTTCGTGCGCAACGTGGGTCACCTGATGACCACGCCGGCGGTGCTGGATGAGCAGGGCAACGAGCTGCCCGAGGGCATCCTTGATGCCGTCATGACCAGCCTGATCGCCCTGCACGACCTCAACAAGGCCGACGGTGAGTTGCGCAACTCGCGCTCCGGCTCGGTGTATATCGTCAAGCCCAAGATGCACGGCCCGGACGAAGTCGCCTTTGCCAACGAGCTGTTCTCGCGGGTTGAAGACCTGCTGGGCATGGCCCGCGACACCCTGAAGATGGGCATCATGGACGAGGAGCGCCGCACCTCGGTCAACCTCAAGGCCTGTATTGCCCAGGCGAGCTCGCGGGTGGCCTTCATCAACACCGGCTTCCTCGACCGTACCGGTGACGAGATGCACACCACGATGCAGGCCGGCCCGATGCTCCGCAAGGGCGACATGAAAAGCACGCCCTGGATCGACGCCTATGAGCGCAGCAACGTGCTGGTGGGTCTGGCCTGTGGCCTGCGCGGCCACGCCCAGATCGGCAAGGGCATGTGGGCCATGCCGGACCTGATGGCGGCCATGGTGGAAGAAAAAATTGGCCATCCCAGGGCCGGTGCCAACACGGCCTGGGTGCCATCGCCCACCGCCGCGACCCTGCACGCCCTGCACTATCATCAGGTTGACGTCGAAGACGTCCAGCGCGAGCTGGAGTCTGAAGACGAAGCCGCCCTGCGCGACGAACTGCTGAATGCGCTGCTGACGGTGCCGGTGGTCGAGTCTGCGGACTGGTCCAGCGAAGAGCGCCAGCAGGAGCTGGACAACAACTGTCAGGGCATTCTTGGCTATGTGGTGCGCTGGGTCGAGCAGGGTGTCGGTGTTTCCAAGGTGCCGGATATCCACGACGTGGGGCTGATGGAAGACCGCGCTACCCTGCGCATCTCCAGTCAGCACCTGGCCAACTGGCTGCTGCACGACGTGGTGGACGAGGCCCAGATACGCGAGACCCTGGAGCGCATGGCCAAGGTGGTGGACAAGCAGAACGAGGGCGATCCGGCCTACACGCCGATGAGCGCAGACTTTGAGGCCTCGAATGCCTTCAAGGCCGCATCGGATCTGATCTTCAAGGGGCTCACGCAGCCCTCCGGCTACACCGAGCCGCTGCTGCACCACTGGCGTGCGGTACACAAGGCCGGATAAGCCAGGTGTAACCCGCCGCTTGAAGCGAGACGCCGCGAGTCTTGCGTCTGGCTACCTATCGCCCCCCATGGGATTGACCCATGGGGGGCGATGTTTTTGGACTGTGCGCGGTGGTCAAGCTCGGCTATCGTGTGGGCGCAGCCATTTGCCTCCATTATTGCCGTTTATCACCATCAGGATAGGGAGTGACTCATGACCGTGATGTCCGCCTCTGCCATCGAGGATTTCCTCGACGACATCTTTCCCCAGCGTGTCGGCACCATCGAGGCCGTCGACCACATGCGTGCCACCATGAGCCTGGCGGTGGAGGACGAGCACTTGCGCCCCGGCTCCAGCGTCTCCGGGCCGACGCTGATGGGGCTGGCGGACGTGTGCCTGTACGTGGCCATTCTGGCACAAGTGGGTCCCGAGCCGATGGCGGTCACCAGCGATCTGCACTGCCGCTTTCTGCGCCGACCGCGGGGCGATCGCGACCTGATCGCCAACGCCCGCATTCTCAAGCTGGGCCGCCGCCTGGCGGTGGGCGAGGTGCTGCTGTTCTCCAGCGGCGAGGAAGAGCCCGTGGCGGTGGTTACCGCCACCTATGTGCTGCCCGACAGCGACTGAGCGCGAGCCACGCTGACGGCAAGCGCCAGCCATCCCGCGATCATGGCCAGGCCGCCGAGGGGCGTGATGATGCCCAGGCGCCCGATGCCGGTCAGCGCCAGCGCATACAGCGACCCCGAAAACAGCACCACGCCAAGCGTCCACAGACTCAGCGCCAAGCGCTGGCCTGGCAGTGGCCGGACGGCGCGCCAGGCCAGCACGCCGAGCATGGCCAGGGTGTGCCAGGCCTGATAACGCACCCCGGTTTCAAAGGTCGCCAACAAGCGCGGCGACAGCTGGCTCTGCAGCCCGTGGGCGGCGAAGGCGCCGGCCATCACCATCAGGGCGCCGGACAGCGCCGTTATTAGCCACCAGTTGCGATCCTGCATGTGATTTCCATCCTGTGAATGGCGTTTGTCGATAGCTCTTTTGCTCAACGTACCCGGCATGCCCTCAAGACGCTATAATGTGGTCCTTGAATGTACTGACCGGATGAGGATGACATGCAGATACAACTCAACGGCGAAGTGCATCGCGTAGAACGCGAGGTCACGGTTGCCGGACTGATCGATACTCTGGGCCTGGCCGAGCGCCGTATTGCCGTCGAAGTGAACGAGAACATCGTCCCCAGGAGCGCCCACCCGGCCACGCGCCTGGCCGAAGGCGACCGTGTCGAGATCGTTCATGCTATCGGCGGCGGCTAGCACCATCGCAGTCAAGGGAAGCCCATGACCGACTACTTTCAGGATGGCCCCCTGCGCATCGCTGGGTACGAATTTTCCTCACGCCTGCTGGTTGGTACCGGCAAGTATCGTGATTTCGACGAGACAGGTGAGGCTATTGCCGCCAGCGGCGCCGAGGTGGTGACCTTTGCCGTGCGTCGCACCAATCTGGGGCAGGACGCGACAGAACCCAACCTGCTGGATGTGATCTCGCCGGATCGCTATACCCTGCTGCCCAACACGGCCGGCTGTCACTACGCCGAGGAGGCCGTGCGCACCTGTCGCCTGGCTCGTGAGCTGCTGGATGGTCATCGCCTGGTCAAGCTCGAGGTGCTGGCCGATGACAGCACTCTCTATCCGAACGTGGTGGAGACCCTCAAGGCCGCCGAGACCCTGGTCAAGGAAGGTTTCGATGTGATGGTCTACACCAGCGATGACCCCATCGTGGCGCTGGAGCTGGAGCGGCTGGGCTGCTGTGCGGTGATGCCGCTGGGCTCGCTGATCGGCTCCGGCCACGGCATCCAGAACCCCTTTAACCTGCAGCTGATCATCGAGCGTGCCGGCGTCCCGGTACTGGTGGATGCCGGCATCGGCACCGCCTCCGAGGCTGCGCATGCCATGGAACTGGGCTGCGATGCGGTGCTGATGAACTCGGCCATCGCCCATGCGCGTCATCCGGTGCTGATGGCCAGCGCCATGAAGCAGGCGGTGATGGCCGGCCGCGAGGCCTTTCTCGCCGGTCGCATGCCGCGCCGTCCCAGCGCCGAGCCGTCCTCGCCGCTGGCCGGACGCATCAACAGCTGAACGATCTTTTCCATGGTAGACACACCAGGCATGACTGAGCAGAACCGCAACGATATCGACATCGACATCGCTTCAAGCACCGGCGCTGATACAGGTCCCGAAACCGGCCCCGATACAGGCCCGGAAAACCCCGATGCACCCTTGCATCGGCGCGGCATCAAGAGCTATGTGATACGCGCCGGACGCATGACGGGTGCCCAGCAGCGCGGGCTGGAAGAGGTATGGCCGCGGTTGGGACTAACACTTGCCGACGGGCCGCAGGACCCCGCAGCGCTGTTTGGCCGTCGGGCGCCGCTGGTGGCGGAAGTCGGCTTCGGCATGGGCGGCTCGCTGGTCGAGCAGGCCGAGCGCCACCCCGACACCGACTTCATCGGTATCGAAGTCCATGCACCCGGGGTCGGCAAGCTGCTCGACGAGGCCGACAAGCGCGGCCTGACCAACCTGCGGGTTTACCGTGAGGACGCCTTGGCGGTGCTGGAGCAGTGTCTGCCCGAAGCCAGTCTGGATACGCTGCAGCTGTTCTTTCCTGATCCCTGGCCGAAGAAGAAGCATCACAAGCGGCGCATCGTTCAGCCGGCCTTCGTCGAGCTGATTCGTACGCGCCTCAAGCCGGGCGGTACCCTGCACATGGCCACCGACTGGCAGGCTTACGCCGAGTGGATGACTGAGGTGCTGGACGCTGCGCCTGGCTACATCAATACCGCGGCGGGCGAGACGGCGCCGTATGTGCCGCGGCCTGAGTTTCGTCCCCTGACCAAGTTCGAGACCCGGGGCGAGAGGCTCGGCCACGGGGTCTGGGACCTGATCTACCGCCGCGCTGACTGATCCCCGACACGGCGGCGCGTCTACGGCGCTTGCTGCCAGCGGCCAGCGCCCACAGCGCGCCGAACAGTGACAGCACCAGGCCGGCAAGGCCCAGCGCATCGGGCCGTTCGCCGAACAGCACGGCATTCATGCCAAGCGTCATGGCTGGCGTCAGCGCGATCAGCCCCGACGTCCAGGTGACTCCGAAGCGCCCGAGGCTGGCGACGAAGAAACCGTAGCCGCCAAAGGTCGAGAGCGCAATCAGCCAGCCCAGAGCCAGCCAGGCATTGCTGCTTGCCGGCGGTGGTGCGGGCAGCCCGGGCTCAAGGATCAGCGCGGCGACCAGAAAAAGCCCCGCCGCCGCGCTGAGCTGCAGCGCCAGCCGGGTGACCAGGGACAGCGGCTCCGGCATCCTTCTGGCTGGAGCTCGAGCGCCCTGGCTCCGAGAGCCGGGCGGTGTCAGCACGCTGCCCAGCGACACTGCCATCACCGCCAGCAGCGGCAGCGCATAGGCCCAGACAGGTGCTCCGCCCACGCCCTGCATGTCGCCGACCACCATCGCCGCCGCTCCCAGGGTGGCAAGCCCCATGCCCCACCACTGCGCCATGCAGCTGCGCTCGCGCAGCAGTCGACTGGCCAGCAGCGCGGCGGCCAGCGGCTGTAGCGCGCCGATCAACGCCGCCACCGAGGCGCTGACCCCTTCGGCGACCGCCAGCAGCATGGTCAGCAAATAAATGCCGACGGTCAGGCTGCCGGTGAGCATTTCATGGGCCACCTGATGGCGATCTGGCCAGTGGCCGGGCTGCGCCCTGCGCGAGATCACCACCGCCCAGGCCAGAAGAGCCGCCAGCGCAAAGCGCCAGGCGTAGAAGCCAACCACCGGGCCTGCCACATCGACGGCCATACGGCTGCCCACGAAACCACTGCTCCAGCACAGCACAAAGCCAATCGCCACCGCCCAGGAGATGAGCTGAGCGCGCGGAAGGCGTTCTGCGTGGGGCAAAGTAGAGAGCAGGCGTGGCAGGCGTGGCAGGCTGAGCATGGCGATCTCCTGATCTGCTGGAAGAACGTGAATGGCACAGTCGACGAGTGTCGAGAGCGATGAGATGCATTCATTCTGGACCGCTGCTAGACTTTAGAGTAGCGAAACTTGTTGCACTCAGACTTCAACATTATTTAAGGCGGAAATGGCAGATATCGCAGGAGCGGCGCTGGATCTCGAGGCGCTGCGCAGCTTCGTGGTTATCGTGCAGCAGGGCAGTCTCGCCGCAGCAGCGGAGCAACGGCATCGCACCGTCAGTGCCCTGAGCATGCAGATCAAACGGCTGGAGGAGCGGCTGGACACGCGCCTGCTGATTCGCGGCCCGCGTGGCGTGACGCCGTCACCGGCGGGCGAGATGCTGCTGCGAGAAGCCCGGGAGCTGCTGCGTCAGCATGATGGCCTGATTGCACGGCTGACCGGCCAAGGCCTGTCGGGGCGGGTGCGTTTCGGCATGCCGGAAGGCTACGCTCCCCAGCTGGTGGAGCAGGTCCTGCCTGACTTTCTCGCCAGCCACCCCAATGTGGTGCTGGAGGCGGTGACTGCGCCCAGCGGCGAGCTGGCACGGCGGCTCGAGCGTGGCGAGCTGTCGCTGGTCGTGGCCCTGGATAGACCCCATCGGCTGACCGGAGGTGAAGCGCTGTGGAAAACCTCGCCGGTATGGGCCGCGGCACGCGATTTCACCATCGACCCCAGTGCGCCGCTGCCGTTGGCGCTGCATCCGCTGGACTGCCCGTTTCGCTCGCTTGGCCTCGAGGCGCTGGAAGCGCGGGGGCGTGCCTGGTATGCGGTATTCACCAGTACCAGCATTCATGCCGTGGAGAGGGCGGTGGCGGTGGGGCTTGCGGTCAGCATTCTCGACCGGCAGCGGCTGCTGCCCTCGATGCGAGTGCTGGATGAGAACGACGGCCTGCCCGAGCTGAGCGAGAGTCAGGCGTGTCTCTACTTCAGTCGGCGTGTCGACGCCCCGTCATGGCCAGCGGTACAGGCGTTGGCCACAATGCTACGCGAGCGATTGGCCAAAGTGGGCCCCTGGCCCGGCACGCGAGCCAGAGCGAGCGCTGATCCGCACATGCAGTAAAAACCCTGTGCTTCTGCCGGCTCGACGGCGTCACTTTTTAAGCGCAACAGTCACCCAACATGGGGCGGCTGCGTTGAATGCCTGGTGCTTTATATTTGACGGTTGTCTGTGATTTGCTGCACAGCGGAGTGGACGGCGATCGTCGGTGCGTCCATCCCATGCTCAATATGAAAAATACGACAAATACGGCTTGGCTGACTCTGGTCGCACATGACTCGCTACCTGCGCTTGAAGCGCGGCGAAGCCCACGGAGAGAAACAATGAAAAGAAATGCGATGATTGCCGCAGCACTGGGCAGCCTGCTCATGGCCAGTGCTGTTCAGGCCCAGGAAAAGAAGCTCTACCTGTTCAACTGGACCCAGTACATGGATCCGGAAATCATCACGGCGTTCGAGGAAAAGTACAACGTCGATGTGGTTCAGAACTATTACAACTCCCTGCCGGAGCTGTTCGCCAAGCTCAATACGGGCGGCGTCTCCCAGTACGATATCATCGTGCCCTCCAACTACTATGTGCCACGGCTGATCGAGACCGGCCTGGTGCAGCCCCTCGACAAGTCCAGAATCCCGAACCTGGCCAACGTCATGGCACAGTTCGATGATCCCAGCTATGACGACGGGGCAGAGTACTCCGCGCCTTATCAATGGGGTGTCTCGGGTCTGGTATATAACGCAGAGACCTTCCCCAATGCGCCCAAGAGCTGGTCGCTGATGTTTGATCCCGAAGTCAATCCTGATCATCCCTTTGCGCTGATGGGCGACGGGCAGGTCAACATGGGTATCGCCTGTGCCTATCTTGGCCATGGTTACGACTGCACCGACGTGGATGCCTGGAAGGAGAGCGCCAGGCTGCTGCTGAACACCAAGCACCGCGAGCGCTTCAGCGGCTTCGTCGACGGCACGCCGGCCCTGCAGGAGCTGGCTCGGGGTGTGACTCATGCGGCAGTCACCTACAACGGCGACTTTCTGTTCTACAAGGAAGAAAACCCCGAGTCCTTCAAGAGCATCGAGTTCATGATTCCCGACGAGGGGGCCGAGAAGTGGGTCGATGTGATGATGATTCCCGCCCAAGCTCCCAACCTCGAGATGGCGCATAACTTCATCAACTTCATCCTCGATGCCGAGGTAGGCGCCCAGCTGTCGAACTATAACTACTATGCCAGCCCCAACGAGGCGGCCACGCCGTATCTGGACGAGGTGCTGACCAAGCCGCCGGTGCAGCCAAGCGAAGACGATATGCCGCGGCTGTCTTTCACCCCCAGCCTGGATGGCGACAAGCTGCAGACCTTCACGCAGCTATGGAGTGAAGTGAAGTCTCGCTGATCCGCGAGCGAGTCGGCATGCAGCCGATCATGGTGCGATGAACCAAAAAAAAGCCGCTCCGGGGAGGAGCGGCCAAAGACCGTGACTAACAATGAGGAGGAGAAACCTGACAGGAGACTGGCAAGAACCCTGTCGGGCCATGGCGTCTCATTAACACCATGAGTGAAGAGTAAATCATTCTCATTCGCCTCGTCAACACAAACGAGAATCTTTTTTATCCATGCTGCTTCCCCGCTGACTTCAACCGCCTGCCAGCCGTAGCCACAGCGGCAGGCTAAGCATAGCCAGCAGTGTCTGGCTGGTGATCAGCGCCGCCATCAGCTCGGCATCGCCGCCCAGCTGGCGCGCCAGAATATAGGCCGAGGTGGCGGTAGGCAGGGCGGCAAACAGCAGCGCTACATCGCGGCTGACCGGGTCGAGCCCGACCAGGCTGGCAAGGGCCAGCACCAGCGCGGGCATGGCCACCAGCTTGATCCCGTTGGCGGTCCAGACGCCGATATCACGCCGCAGCAGCGCGGCAGGGCGCAAGGCAACGCCCACGGCGACCAGTCCCAATGGCAGGGCGGCGCGCCCCAGCAGCGTGATGGCCGGCTCGCTCCAGCCGGGCAGGCCAATGCCCGAGAGGTTCAGAGCAATGCCCAGCAGGCAGGCCAGTATCAGCGGGTTGCGGCTCAGGGCGACCACGCTGGCGCGCAGACCGGCGCTGCCCAGGGTGCCGGCGGCGACGAAGCCGGCCACGCACATCACGTTGACCACCGGCACCATCAGCGCCACCGCGACCGCCGCCACTGTCATGCCGGTGCTGCCGTGCAGTGCGGCGGCACCGGCCACGCCGACGTAGGTGTTGAAGCGCAGAGAACCCTGAAATACCGAGGTAAAGGGCGCGGCCGGTAGCGCCAGCCGTCCGCGCAGCACCCACAGCAGGCCGCCGAACACCAGCATGGCGCCTAGCAGCACCAGGCCGAGGCGTGCCGCCGGCACGCTGTGCATGTCGGCCTGGGCCAAAGTAGAGACCAGCATGGCTGGAAACAGCAGGGTATACACCAGCCGCTCCAGGCGCGGCCAGAAGTCACCGCCGGGCATGTGGAGACGCTGCAGTACATGGCCGAGCAGAATCAGCAGGAACAGCGGCCCGAGCGCATTCGAGATACCTTCCATGACAGGGCTTCTCCATCATTCCCCCTGCGACAACCGCTCGCAGGGTACCACCGAAAAATACTGTTAAGCTTACCTGCATCCAGCCATCGATGTAGCTAAGGCTCTATGAACACGACGTCATCATCCGCGCAGGAATTCTCCTGGGTGCGCTCGCCGCAGCTGCGCTTGCTGATTATCGCTACCCTTGTCACTCTTGGTCTTGCGCTGTGGTATCTGCTGCGCTACGCCCTTGATGGCGACAGTGACGTGCGCTGGGTGCCACCGGCCAAGGCCTGCGACCTTGCCCAGGGGCCATGCAGCGCGCCGCTTGGCGATGACAGACGGCTGACTTTCGCCATGCAGACGGATGGGCGAGTCCGGGCGCTGGAGTCATTGCCGCTGATGGTGCACCTGGAGGGAGACGCGGCCACGGCTGCCGTGGTTCGCTTCGAAGGCCTGGAGATGGATATGGGCCTGCACCGTTTCCCATTGACCGCCGATGGTGAGGTGTTTCGTGGCGAGGGACAGGTTGCGCTGTGTACCGAAGATGTCATGGACTGGCGCGCCCGGGTGGTGGTGGATACCCCCCAGGGGCGAGTGGGCAGCTGGTTCGATTTCCAGGTGGTCAAGAGTCCGCGGTGAGGCATCAGCGGCCAGGAATCAGTGATGAGGAGTCGGCGATGAGGCGAACATGGCAGCTTGGCGTGGTGGCGCTGATACTGGCGGCGAGTCTCGCGCTCGTGGCCGCCTGGTGGCAGGAGCGTCAACAGGATGCGGATGGCCTGCCTGAGGGCGGCGATATCGCGCTCGACTCCACCATCGGTGCCTTCTCGCTCAGTCAGCTGGAGGATGACCAGCTGGCGGTGGTGTTCTTCGGCTATACCTGGTGCCCGGACGCCTGTCCGATGAGTCTGGGCGTGGTGCGCCAGGTACGTCAGCAGCTGAATGAAGAGCAGCGCCAGCGGCTGGTGCCGCTGATGGTCTCGGTTGACCCCGAGCGCGACACCCTGGAACGGCTTGAAGAATATCTTGGTTTTTTTGGCGAGGACTTCATTGGCGCGACGGGCAGTACCGCCCAGCTCGAGGACATTGCCGAACGTTACGGTGTGATCTGGCGCAAGGTCGACACGCCTGATTCGTCAGCGGACTACACTATCGATCACAGCGTTTCGCTGTATCTGGTCAATCGCGACGGGAAGATTCTGCGACGGGTGCTGCACTCGCCCACCCCGGGTCCCTTGCGGGCCGCGCTGATGGAGGAGTTCGCCGAGAGCTGAGCGCCGCTCGGCGAAGGTTTCTTCAAGCTTCAAGCGATACTACTCGTCAGGTCGTCAGGATCTTTCTCAGTCGTCCTTCGCAGACTGCAGCTGATCCAGCATCTGCATCAAGGCACCGAGCTGACGGCCCTGGCGAGAGTCGTGAAGCGGATCGATCTGCCAGCTGCTTTCGGTGAAGCCCCACCAGTCCCAACAGCCTTTCGGATTGGCCATGCTGGCCTCGGCCTGGGGGTAGAGCACCAGCCGGCCCTCGGCGGCAGCGCGCGGGTTGAGACCGCTATGGCGCACGAAGCTCTCGTCGCCTTCCTCCGCGCTCATGTCGCAGCCGTGCAGGGCGATAGTCACCGGGCAGCCGCCGGATTCACAGGCGTCGGGAATGAACAGATAGCCGACGTCGGCGAGCCCACGGGCGTCGAAATCGCTCTGGTCGAAACGCACCAGTCGTCCTTCGTGCTTGGTGTCATCGTCCGGCACCGAACCGTGCATCCAGTCCAGCGCTTCTTTCGCGACCTGGCGCTCGCAGTTCAGCAGGTGATTGCCGCCACCTTCGGCGCAGTCGGCGGTGGCGATGTTCTGCTCATCGCCTTGCTCGCTGCCAACCGGCCAGCCATGGGCCGCCTCGGCGTCGACGACGACCCGCAGCTGCTGCTCAGGGTCAGCCAGCCAGTCGCTCAGCTGTTGCGCCAGCGACTGGCCAATCGATGGGGCGACGACCTTGTCGGCGCCGCCATGCCAAGTGTAGGCGCGGAGGTTTGCCAGCTGCTCGGGTGTGCCGACCAGCTCACGCTCCAGGTAGCCCTGATAACGCTCGTCGATGGCCCCTAGATCCACCGGCCCCTTGATGGTCAGCATGCACTGGCCCAGCGCCAGTCCAAGAGACCCCTGGGCGCAGGCCCAGGGGCCCGCCGCAATCACGCCCAGGCCGGCAAAGCGCTCGGGCCAGGCGACGGCCATCTGGCTGGCCATATAGCCGCCGGAGGACACACCGATGACGCTGGCATCGTCACGACGGGCGTCGAGGGTCGGAAGCTCAATGACCGTATGGCTGCTGTCGCCGTCATTGGCGCCCGCATCGGCATACAGCGGCGCGGCCAGCCCCGCAGACAGCGCTGCTGCCAGTCCCCCGACAAGGAGGCTGGCAGCGAGCAGCCTTGCTTTAGCTGTCATGCACTTACTTCTTGTCATCGGCCACGATATCGAGCAGCTCGACCTTGAATATCAGCGCCTGGTTGGGCCCGATCGGCCCCTGGCCATAGTCGCCATAGGCCAGGTCAGAGGGAATCACGACTTCCCAGGTGTCGCCTACGCTCATCAGCTGAAGGGCTTCCTGCCAGCCTTCGATAACCTGACCCACCTTGAAGGTGACCGGCTCGCCGCGCTCGTAGGAGCTGTCGAAAACGGTGCCGTCGATCAGCGTGCCTTCGTAATGCACCTCGACGCTATCGTCGGCCTTGGGGCTTGCGCCTTCGCCGGACTCCAGCTCGCGATACTGCAGGCCCGAGTCGGTAACGGTCACGCCTTCCTTGTCGGCGTTCTCGGCCAGATAAGCCTCGCTTTCAGCCACGTTGGCTTCGGCCCGGGCTTCTGCTTCGGCGGCGCGGTTGCGCATGGACTCCTGCTGGAAGTCGTTCAGGGTCTGGGCCATTTCTTCATCGCTGAGGGCGAGTTCACCGCCGGCGAAGACGTCACGAATCGCCTGGCTGAAGCTGTCGATGTCGAGATCCTCGACATCCTGCTGGATGGACTGGCCGAGGGTGGCGCCGAGACTGTAGCCAAGTTTCTGCTCATCGGTCTCCAGAGCAGCCAGAGTCAGGGGCGAAGCGCCTAGCAGCGCAATCAGTGACGCGGAGGTCAGCAGAGTTTTCATGAATCAACCTTGTCGATTGGTGGCGTTAGCACCTTGAGTATGTGCCATGGATGGGACACTAACAGTAGTGGGCGGGTTCCGCAGCTCACCAGTGAATCAATGTGAAGTCTATAGAAAAAGACGCCAAGTGCGTTTCTTGACATGGTGCAGGCTTTACTCTTCCCTAGAGATGCCAATACGAAAAGGAGAGCGTAATGAAATTACAAAAGATAGCTGTTGGTGTCGCGGTTGCCGGTCTGATGGGCATGGCCACGTCGGCCAGTGCAGAAACATGGCGCTTCGGGCTCGAGGAAATCGAAGGCAGCGTTCAGCATGGTTACGCCGAAGAGTTCAAGAAACTGATCGAAGAAAAGTCCGATGGCGAGATTACCGTTGACTTGCTTCCCTATGGCAAGTGGGGGTCAACGTATTCAGCGCTCTACGATGCTATTCAAAGTGGGTCGATTCCGCTGGGCTTCGGCTCCGGCGCGCTGGGCGGCACCGTGCCGGAAAGTCAGCTGCTCAGCCTGAACTTCGTCATGCCGGCGGACGAGAAGGAAACGGTCGAGGTGCTCAACTCGTCGGAGTTCCTGGACAGCGACGCCTGGCAGGAATCTTTCCGCGAGCGCGGCCTGGTGCCGCTGGCCGAGCTGACCGAAGGCTATCAGGTGTGGACGACCAACAAGCCGATCGAAACGCCGGAGGATATGAAGAACCTGCAGATTCGCGTGATGGACAATAGCCTGCTGCGTGAAACGTACAAGGCTTATGGTGCCGCACCCATCTCGATCGCCTATGGTGAGCTCTACAGCGCCCTGCAGCAGGGCCAGGCTGACGGGAATATCCAGCCGGTGTTCGCGCACGAGGAAATGGGCTTCTATGAAGTCCAGGACTACATGATCTTTGCCAAGCAGTCGCAGTTTGTGGCGACCCTGATGGCCAACCTGGACTGGTATGAAGGCCTGACCGACGAGCAGCGCGAGATGCTCGACGAAGTCACCGAGGAGCTTGTCGACGTCGGCCTCGAGATCCAACAGAAGTTTAACTCCGAACGTCTGGATACCATCAAGGAAAAGAGTGATATCACGATCATCGAGCTGACCGATGAGCAGCGCGACAAGTTCCGCGAGATGGTCGAGCCGGTGCGCGAGACCTTCGTCGAGGACGTTGGCGAGCGCGGCGGGCAGGCGCTCGATATTCTGCTCGAACAGTTCGGTTCTGACGAATAAGTCGGTCGATAAGCGGGAGGCGCAGCAAATAGGTGGCTGCCGCCTCCACAGCAAGACGCTGTAAATTCAGCAAGCAGCAATGAAAAACCGGATGTTCCGTAGCCTATTGGCTAGAGGATCATCCGGTTTTCTTATATCCAGGACTGAAGGCATGTTGAAAGCTTTGCCTTGTGCGTTATTCCTTAATCGCCGCCCAGCGAGGGTAGCAGCAGTGAAATCTCCGGAAACAGAATAAGGATGAAGGTAGCCAGCACCATGATGGCAATGAAGGGAGGCGTGCCGCGAATCACATCCATGTAGGGGCGCCGGAAGACCGCGATGGCAGTGAAGATGTCACAGCCAAAGGGTGGCGTCGCCGAGCCGATGGCCGCCTGCAGGGTGACGATGACGCCAACGTGTATCGGGTCAAGTCCGGTGGCCACCACCAGCGGCTTGAAGATCGGCACCAGGATCAGGATGACAACGATAGGGTCGACGAACATGCAGCCGATGAAGAAGGCGGCGGCAATCAGCATCAGTGCCAGCACCTGGCTGTCACCAATGCCCTCGATCAGCGGGCCCAGAAGCTGCTCTGGAACCCCGGCTGTGCCCAGCGTCTGCGAGAACGCCGCGCCTATTGCCACAAGGATGAACACCACCGCGGTAATCATGCCGGTGGACATGGCCAGGCTGCCAAGATCGCGTATCGATACCTGACGGTAGATCACGACTTCAAGAATCAGTGCATAAGCCACTGCAACTGCCGAGGCCTCTACCGCACTGAAGAAGCCGCCATAGATGCCGCCCACCACCAGCACCGGAAAGCCCATCGGCAAGGCCACCTTGCGAATCGTTTTCCAGCGCTCCGCCCAGGACGCACGCGGCTCCGGCTCGATGCCCTTGATGCGCGCATCGATGTAGCAGTAGATGGCAAACAGCACCAGGATCAACAGGCCAGGCAGGATGCCGGCCAGAAAGAGATCGCCGATCGACGTCTTCATCACCACGCCATAGATGATGAAGCCGATGCTGGGAGGAATCAGCAGGGCGATGTCGCTGGCGTTGATGATCAGCGCCAGGGTGAAGGAGTCGGAGTAGCCCTTGGCCAGCAGCCGAGGCCGCATGGGGCCGCCCATGGCCACCACGGTGGCCTGGGTGGAACCTGAAACGGCACCAAACAGGGCACAGGAGGCGGCGGTGGTGATGGGGAGCCCGCCGCGGATGTGTCGAGTGAAGGCATCGACCACATCAAGCAGGCGATTGGCCGTGTGGCCCTTGGTGAGGATGTCGGCGGCGAAGATGAACATCGGCACCGCTGCCAGTACCCAGCTACCGACACCGTTGATCATCCAGCTCACGGCCTGATCGGGGCCGAAGAAGGTCATGTCGGTGAACATCATGTAAAACGTGCCCACGGCCAAGGGGACCATCATCGGGAACCCGAGCAGCAGCAGCACAAGCATTATGATACCTAGCAAAGCCAGCATGCGGTTGTCCTCGGTTTATTGTTTGTATATTTCATTAGTCACGATGCTCTGTGCCTGAGGAGTCACTTGGCGTGAGAGGCAGGCCAGTCTCATCCAAGGGAACGTCGTCAAACCCCTCTTTTTCTCGAAAGGTGCGATAGATGTTTCTGCTCACCAGGTTGCGAATTGTTGTCAGCACGTACTGGATACCAGCGAGAATAAAGCCGATAGGCAGTGCCATGTAGACGATCCACAGCGGGATATGCAGCGATGAGCTGGTGCGTCCGCGAGACTGGATGACCATGACATAGTCAATGGACAGGTAAGCGAAGTAGAACATCAGTATGGCCGTGCCAATGCTGAAGGTGACCAGTAGCGCCTTGCGGGGTCCTCCGCTGAGCTGCTCGTAGATGGCTGACATGCTGATGTGGCGCGCATTTCTGGCCGCGTAGCCGACACCCACGAAGGTGATGACCACGATCAGCATCTCGGTGACCTCATAGGTGCCGGGAATGCCCTGCTTGAAGATCAGGTTGCTCACCACGTGGGTGCTCATCAGCAGCGCCATGGCAAGGATGCTGGCGGTGATGATCCATTTCTCCAGCGCGCCGAGGGCACGATCGAGCTTGCTGAGAGGACGCAAGATTTTACGGAATCGGCGACGACGCGGCCTGTTGGGTAGCGATTGTTGAGTCATGTAGCAGATTCACCTGGTGCTGCCGACCGGCGGTGAGCGGTGGCGTTCTCTAACCGAAGCTCGATGCCTGCTGCCTGTGACTGCTTCGGCTTTTCACTTGCGTTGGCATTAAAGTTATTCAACACCAAGTCATGACGCTACAGAATTTACTGGAGCCTCGCCACTCTCCCACCGGCGCGCTATCCATGGCACTTCAACGCAATCGCTATGCTGCTGAGGCAATCACACCACTGTTAACGATGGGTAAGTAGAGAAGAGGCTAGGCGCAGCGAAGGTGCTTCGCCAATGCCCCCAGGTCATTGCTGATTGTCTGGGTATCGCCCTGTACCTGCTTGGCAATACGGGTAATCCATGAAGCATCGCTGTCCTGCAGCGCACGCACCCCAAGGCCCCGGTGGGTCAGCTGCTGCAGCTGACGCAGCGCCTCCTGTTCTGCGAGCAGCTCGGCATCCTTGATCGTCTGACGCAGGCGGGCAAGCTCTGGTGTGGTGCTGACGATGGCTTTCAGGGCACGCCGCTGGCGGCGCAGGGGATACGTCATCTCGCGCTGCCAGGCGCGAACCTGCTCAAGCTGCTGTTCGGCATCGTCAGTCAGCGTCAGGCCATGGCGTTCCAGCCAGCAGCACCACAGCAGCTCACAGACGTCCATCCCGCCGTTATCCTGGAGCCGGAGGCAGGCCGCCTCGACGCCGGGGCGGGCGTAAAGAGACAGGGCAAACTCCCAGAGCGGGTGATCGGCCAGTTCGCTCCGCATGTTGGCCGTCAATTCGGTAGAATCGTTGCTCATTTCAGCTGTCGCCTCCCGGGTGGCGGTTCCATGCACTGTCAGTGGAGTTGGCATGATTGCACTGCGGCAAGTCAGCCTGCAACGCGGTACCCAGACGCTATTGGAAGAAACCGACCTGACCCTGCATGCCGGCTACCGTGTCGGTATCGTCGGCGCCAACGGTGCCGGCAAGTCATCCTTGTTCAGCTTGTTGCTGGGTCAGCTGTCGGCAGACCGCGGCGAACTGGAGACCAGCGGTGGCCAGCGAATCGCCCATATGGCCCAGGAAGTGGGCGTTCTGAGCCGTTCGATCCACGACTATGTCATCGATGGCCATCATGCCCTGCGCGATGCGGAAGTCGCGCTGACCAGGGCTCAGCAAGACGGCGAGGCGCATCGTGAAGCCGAGCTGCATGGCACCATCGAGGCGCTGGACGGCTACACCGCGCCGGCGCGCGCCGCGCAGCTGCTGGTGGGGCTGGGCTTTCGTCAGGACGACCTGACACGCCCGCTGTCGGACTTCTCCGGCGGCTGGCGGATGCGGGTCAACCTGGCTCGCACCCTGTTCATGCCCTCGGATGTGCTGCTGCTCGATGAGCCGACCAACCACCTCGACCTCGATGCGCTGCTGTGGCTGGAGCAGTGGCTGACGCGCTATGCCGGCACCCTGCTGCTGATCTCCCACGACCGCGATTTTCTCGACGCGGTCTGCGACCACATCGTGCACTTCGAGCGGCGCAAGCTGGTGCTGTATCGCGGCAACTACACCACCTTCGAGCGCACCCGGGCCGAGAAGCTGGCCCTGCAGCAGGCCCAGGCGGCCAAGCAGCAGGCCCGCCGGACCGAGATCGAAAGCTTCGTGGCGCGCTTTCGCTACAAGGCGACCAAGGCCCGTCAGGCCCAGAGCCGGCTGAAGATGCTCGAACGCATGGGCGATATCGCCATGGCCCATGCGGACTCACCGTTTCACTTCAGCATTCCCTGTGCCGACCGGGTCTCGCATCCGCTGCTGGTTCTCGACGAAGCCGAGCTTGGCTATCGCAGCGATGACGTTGAGATGCGCCAGTTGCACAGCGTCTCACTATCGCTGCAGCCGGGTCAGCGTATCGGGCTGCTGGGGCCCAACGGGGCCGGCAAGTCGACCCTGATCAAGTCGCTGACCGGTGAGCTTCCGCTGTTAGCGGGCAAACGCATCGCCGGTGAGCACCTGGCGGTGGGCTACTTTGCTCAGCATCAGCTCGAGAGCCTGGACCTGTCGGCCACGCCTTTCCTGCACGTCCAGCGCCTGTCGCCACGGGCGGCGGATGCCGATATCCGCCGCTTCCTCGGCGGCTTCGGCTTCCGCGGCGACGATGTGTTCGCCGAAGTCGGGCGTTTCTCCGGCGGCGAGAAAGCCCGGCTGGCGCTGGCGCTGGTGGCCTGGCTCAAGCCCAACCTGCTGCTGCTCGATGAGCCGACCAACCACCTGGATCTGGAAATGCGTGAGGCGCTGACCCAGGCACTGGCCGGCTTCGAAGGCGCGGTGCTGGTGGTCTCCCACGACCGCCATCTGCTGCGCGCCACCGTGGACGAGTTCTGGAAGGTGGCCGACCATCGCGTCGAGCCCTTCGATGGCGACCTGGATGACTACCGCGCCTGGCTCAAGGCGCGTCTGGAAGGTGAGCGACGCGAGGCCAGGGCCGACAGGGCTGAAAAAGCCGGAAAGACCGAGAGCACGCAAGACGAAGCCCCCCGCGAAGACCGCAAGGCAGCGCGTCGTGCCGCCGCCGAACAGCGTGAGGCGCTGCGTCCGCTCAAGCGCACCCGAGATCGTGCCGAGCAGGCCATGGAAAAGACCCAGCAGGCGCTGTCCTCGGTCGAGCAGGCGCTGGGTGATACTGAGCTCTACACCGACGAGGCGCGCAAGGACGAGTTAAGTAAACGCCTGGCCGAACAGGCAGAGCTGGCCGCGCGGCTGGCCGAGCAGGAGCATGCCTGGCTTGCCGCCGAAGAAGCGCTGGAACAGCTTCAGAACAATTTGGAGGCAGGAGAGAGTTGAGACGCGTGCAAAGAGAGGTAGAGACCGGCTAGTCTCGAGAAATGAGGTGTGGTAACGAGCAGCCGCCAAGCGGCACAAGGAGGGCAACATGCCTTATGACTCCCGTGACGACCTGCCAGATAGCGTGCGTAACGTCCTGCCGCCCAAGGCGCAGACGATCTATAAAGAAGCGTTCAATAGTGCTTGGGATGAATACAAGGATCCCGATGAGCGGCGAGGAGATGCTTCCCGGGAAGAGACGGCGCATCGCGTCGCCTGGGCGGCAGTAAAGAAAAAGTATCAGAAAGGCGACGATGACAACTGGCACCCGCTGGACTGAGTGCCCAACACGCCGCCGTGGGGTAATCATGGTGTATCGTGGCGTCTTCAGGAGGCCTGGCGGCCTCCGTCGCCCAATGAATTGGCCTCCTACAGAAAACCTGGACTGTGCCACCTGAACCTGTAGGAGGGCAGCTCCGCTGCGCGACGGCGCCGTCAGGCGCCCGGGTCAGCTCTCCAGCAGAAAGGTCACCGGTCCGTCATTGATCAGTGAAACCTGCATGTTGGCGCCAAACTCGCCGGTGGCGACGTTTGGCCAGGCCGCGCTGGCGCGCTCGAGCAGGTAGTGAAAGAGGCGCTCGCCCTCGTCGGGCGGAGCCGCGCTGGAGAAACTGGGGCGCAGCCCGCGGCCGGTATCCGCCGCCAGGGTGAACTGGGATACCAGCAGCAGACCGCCGCTCGCCTGCTGCACATTGCGATTCATCTTGCCGTCATCGTCGCTGAATACCCGGTAGTGCAGCAGCTTGTGCAGCAGCTTGTCGGCCCGCGCTTCGTCATCGCCCTTCTCTACCCCTACCAGTGCCAGCAGACCGTGATCGATGGCACCGACGGTGCGCTGATTGACTTGAACGCTGGCCTGGGTGACGCGTTGGATGAGGGCTTTCATGACGGGCTCCGGGATACTCAAAACCCGCAGCCTAGCATGGTATCTTGCCCCGTCGCCGAAAAACGCCCTTTGCTGCTACCAGGCGCGACACAGCATCAGATCGCAGTTGGGTTCGGACAGCAGCGCCGCGGTGATCCGGCTGCGGCGTCCCAGCAGGCCGCGATTGCCCAGCGCCAGCAGGTCGGGCGGCTGACGGCGCAGTCGCATCAGCAGCACCTCCAGCGGCTCGCCCTGTTCGATTTCCAGCGATAGCTCGGGAACGTCCTCGAGCTCGCTCATCAGCGCCTCGGTCTCACGCTCCAACAGCTGACGCAGGCGCTTAAGCTCGCCGTCACGCCAGCGGGCCACGCTGTCGCTGGAGCCGAGGGTGGCCTCGCCGGGCAGCTGCCAAGCGTGCAGCAGCGTCACCCGGGCCTCGGGGAAACGCTTGATGATCTCGCGCAGGGTGTGGCGGCTGGTCAGCGAGAAGTCGATCGGCACCAGAATGTCGGCCCAGTCGAGGTTGGCCGGCTGGCAGGTGGTCACCACCGGGCAGGGCGCGTGCTGCATCACTCGCGAGAGGGTGGTGCCCTCGACCAGCGACGGCAGACCGCGCTTGCGGTGGGTGCCAAGCACCAGCAGTTCCGCCTCGCGCTCGTAGGCCTCTCGGATGATTTCCACATAGGGCTCGCCGGTCACCGTCTGGATCAGGTGGGGTGGCTCAAGCAGCGCATAGTCTTCGCGCAGGTCGGTGAGCATGGTGGCGATATCATCCACCACCGCCGCTTCCAGGTCATGCAGTAGCCGCCTGGGCAAGTATGGGTCGACCACATGAAGAATGTTCAGCCGTGCGCCGCTCTCATTGGCCAGACGGATGGCCCGTCCAAAGGCGGCGCGGTTCTCGGCGGAGAGATCACAGGCAAGCAGCACGTTGCGAGACATGGGGCAGCCCTCTGCGGGTTCGGGATCATCGCTTCAGGATGGGCGCCAGCCGGCGTCTTCGCAAGTGAAGGGGCGACGTATTGGCAAGCGGGTGGTTAGGTACCGGGACTTGTCCGGCGGCAGACCTGTGCGAAGGCGCTGTGAACCCTTCCCTGGGCGCTCCCTCTGTCATCCATGACAGAGGAGCTTCGCTCCGGTCTGCCCCCGGTGTCCCTGGTCGGTGCCTCGCGCCGGTTGCCTGGCGCATATATAGCGGTCGACCAGGCCGCCTACCACCAGGCATGAAAGTGATGCACCGGCCCGCGGCCATGGCCCACCGACAGCCGCCGGCTGGCGTCAAGAGCGGCGTGCAACCAGTCCTTGGCTTCGCCGATGGCGCTGACGATGTCGTCGTGGCCGCTATCTGGCGGCAGCTGGGCCAGCAGAGCAGTGATGGCCGCGGCCAGGGCGCAGCCGGTGCCGTGCAGGTTGTTGGTATCGATGCGCGGCGCGGTCAGCCAGGTATGCTGCTGCGGCGAGATCAGCAGGTCAGGGCAGCTGTCGCCGCGCAGGTGGCCGCCCTTGAGCAGCACATAGGGCGCCCCGAGCGCACGCAGGCCCGGCATCATGGTTTCCATGGCCTGAGTCGAGGTGGGTGCCGGGGTGTCGAGCAGCACCGCCGCCTCGGGCAGGTTGGGGGTAATGACATCGGCCAGCGGCACCAGGATATCGCGCACCGCCGCGATGCCGGCGGCGTCGACCAGAACATCGCCGCTCTTGGCCACCATCACCGGGTCCAGCACGATCCAGCGCGGCCGGCGTGCGCGCAGCGCCTCGGCGATTACCTCGGCCACCTCGCGGCTGGCCACCATGCCGATCTTGACCGCGTCAATCGAGATGTCGTCGAGCACCGCCTCCAGCTGCGCGACGATAAAGTCGGCGGGCACCGGGTGTACCCCGCTCACGCCCCGGGTGTTTTGCGCGGTCAGCGCGGTGATCACGCTGGTGCCATAGCAGCCCAGCGCGGAAAAGGTCTTCAAGTCTGTCTGAATGCCGGCACCGCCCGACGGATCGGAGCCGGCAATGGTCAGGGTGTTAGGAATGGTGGTCATGATCCGGTCAACTCATGATGGGGTGGCATGCGTATTGTAAAGAAAACGAGTGAAGCGTCAGGGGGCATCAGCATACGTCAGCGGCAGGGAGCCTGGCCATGCTGAGCCTGTTCGCGGTGGCGCTGGCCAGCGCCACCTTGCTGCCAGGTGGCTCCGAGCTGTGGCTGGCGCGGCTGTGGTGTCTGGGCGAGCCGCTGTTGACGCTGTGGCTGGTGGCGACCGCTGGCAATACGCTCGGCAGCCTGATCAACGTGGCGCTGGGCCGCTATGCCCGGCGTTTTCAACAGCGGCGCTGGTTTCCGGTCTCTCCGGCGGCCCTGGCTCGCGCTGAACGCTGGTACGCGCGTCTGGGCGAATGGAGCCTGCTGATGAGCTGGCTGCCGCTGATCGGCGACCCGCTCACCGTGCTTGCCGGCGTGCTGCGGCTGCCCTGGTGGCGAGCCGCGCTGTGGATACTGGTGGCCAAGGGCGGGCGCTACGCGCTGGTGCTGTGGCTGGCTGATGCCTGGCTGTTGCCGCTTTGCACCGGTCAATGAAGGGTGTTTCAAAAGTTGGCCGGCAGCCAGGTGGCAAGTCCGGGGAACCACGCCAGCGCCAACAGCATGCCAATCTGCAGCACGATAAACGGAACGACGCCGCGATAGATGGCCGAGGTGGGCACGCTTTCGGGGGCCACGCCGCGCAGGTAGAAAAGCGCGAAGCCAAACGGCGGCGTGAGGAATGAGGTCTGCAGGTTGATGGCGATCATGATGCCAAGCCAGATCGGGTCGAGGCCCATGGCCAGCAGGATCGGGCCGACGATCGGCACCACCACGAAGGTGATCTCGATGAAGTCGAGAATGAAGCCCAGCAGAAAGATCACCAGCATGACGATGATGGTGGCGCCGACCACGCCGCCGGGCATGCTCTCGAACAGCTGGTTGACCAGCTCCTCGCCGCCAAAGGCCCGGAACACCAGGGAAAACAGCGCGGCACCGATCAGGATCATGAACACCATGCTGGTCACGCTGGTGGTGGTACGCAGCACTTCGCGCAGGGTCGGGATATCCAGGCGGCGATAGGCCAGCGCCAGCAGCATGGCGCCAAACGCCCCCACGGCGGAAGCCTCGGTAGGCGTGGCGAAGCCGCCGAGAATGGAACCCAGCACGGCGACGATCAGCACGATGGGCGGCACCAGCCCCTTGAGCAGCAGCATGCCAAGCCCGCGCTCGTGGCCGAGCTCTCTCATCAGCTCTTTGCGGTCGGCGGCGGGTGCGCTCTCTGGGTGCAGCCAGGCGGTGGTCGCCACGTACAAGATATACAGCCCGACCAGCATCAGGCCCGGCACCAGCGCCCCCATGAACAGGTCGCCCACCGAGACGGTCTTGGGGCTGAAGATGCCCATCTCCAGCTGCGCCTGCTGGTAGGCCGTGGACAGCACATCGCCCAGCAGTACCAGAGCGATCGAGGGGGGAATGATCTGGCCCAGCGTGCCTGTCGCGCAGATGGTGCCGGTGGCCAGCGGCACGCTGTAGCCGCGCTTGAGCATGGTGGGCAGCGAGATCAGCCCCATGGTCACCACCGTGGCGCCGACGATGCCGGTGGACGCCGCCAGCAGCATGCCGACCAGCGTCACCGAAATGCCGAGTCCGCCGCGCAACGAGCCAAACAGCATGGCCATGGCATCGAGCAGCGTTTCGGCGACCTTGGATTTCTCCAGCAGCACACCCATCAGCACGAACAGCGGCACCGCCAGCAGCGTCTGATTGGTCATGATGCCGTAGAGGCGGTTGGGAAAGGCCGAGAGATAGTGCCCATCGAAGTGGGCATCGATGCCCAGCGCCTCGAGCCCCACACCCAGGCCGGCGAAGGCCAGGGCGGTGCCGGCCAGCGACAGCGCGACCGGGTAGCCGGCCATCAGTACCAGACAGATCACCGCAAACAGCACCAGTGGCATGAACTCCAGCATTACCGGCGCTCCTCGGGATGTTCGGCTGACGCCTTGTCCGTATCTGAATCGTCTGAGTCCGGAAGGCGCCCGGTCAGCGTCATCAAGTTGCGGGTGACCTCCACCACACCCTGCAGGATCATCAGAGCGGCAAACACCAGAATCAGCGACTTGAGCAGAAAGACTCCGGGAATGCCCCCGGAGTCCGGTGAGCCTTCGAAGATGCGCCAGGATTTCCCGACATATCCCCAGCTGACAAGCGCCACGAAGATCATCACCGGTAGCAGCAGCAGCAGCGTGCCCAGCAGGTCAACAAGCGCCTTGCCGCGGGCCGAGCGTGCGCGATAGAAGATATCCACCCGCACATGGCCATCCTGGTGCAGCGTGTAGCCGGCGGCCAGCAGGAACACCATGGCATGCAGATACATCACCGACTCCTGCATGGGAACGCTGCTGAAATTGAAGGCGTAGCGCAATACCACGATCAGAAACTGGATCAGCATCATGACCAGTACCAGCCAGGACAGGCCACGGCCAATCCATTCGGACAGACCGTCCAGCCGGGCAGCGAAGGAAGGCAGCTCACGGGAATCAGGCATGAGAGGCTCGCAGTGCAGTTCTTTGGGTGGTCACGGATGATGCGCGCGCGCAGCGTGCGGCAGGGTATGGACTATACGGCAAACATTATCGGCTAGGCAGAGCAATGGAAGATGCCCGGCGCAGCAGCTCGAAATGCTCGTCCAGCTGGCGCTGGCAGGCGTCGGGCAGCCGCACATCGATGGCTATCGGCAGGTGGTCGGAAAACAGCCGGTTGAGCACCTTGACACGCTCGACGTGCAGCGAGTCGGACAGCAGAATGTGATCCAGCGCACGGCGCGGCTGCCAGGAGGGGTAGCTCAGCGGTAGCCGCACCGGATGCAGCGCCAGCGACTGGCTGAAGCGCTGATGGCTCTGAATCTGCTCGGGCGTGCAGTTGAGATCACCCATCACCACCACATGGCGCAGCGGATGGATGATTTCGCTGAGATAGTCGAGCTGGCGCTTGCGGCCGCGCTGGCTGAGCGCCAGATGTGCGACGAACACGTGCAGCGCATCGGGGCCGCTGCCGTAGCGCGCATGTATGGCACCTCGCCCAGGCAGAGTGCCGGGCAGCCTGTGTTCCTCCACCAGGGCCGGGGTCAGGCGCGAGAGCAGGCCATTGCTATGCTGGGCCAGCTTGCCCAGGTCACGATTGAGCTGCTGGTAGTGATGCGGAAAGCCGGCCTGGTGGGCCAGGTATTCCACCTGGTTGATGCTGCCCGAGCGGAAGCTGCCGCCGTCGGCCTCCTGCAGGCCGACGATATCGTAGCGTCCGAGGATGTTGCTGATCAGGTCGAGACGCCGCTGACGCTTGGGGTGGGGCAGCACATGCTGCCAGCCCCGGGTCAGGTAATGGTGGTAAGCCGATGTCTGGATGCCCACCTGCAAATTGAAGGTGAGCAGCCGCAAGCGACCATCTTCAGGCATTATCGGCTGGGTCTCGGCCGGAGGCGCACTCATTCCTGGCTATTGCTCTCGGTTGTGCTGGGGCCGCGCTCGTCGCGCACCTGATCGATCAGCGCCTCGGCGATCTGCGGCATGTTGTCTAAGCTGCCGGCGGTGCGCGGCGTGATCACATAGCGGCCATCCACCACCAGTGCCGGCACGCCCATCAGCTGCATGCCGCGCATGCGGGCATTGGCCTGGTTGACCTGCGACTTGACGCCGAAGGAGTTCAGCGCGCTCAGCGCGTCTTCCTCACTGACTCCGTAGTCGCTGAAAAAGGCGGCAATGTCGTCGGCTTCGGTCAGATGCTCGCCCTGCTCATGGAGCGCGGTAAAGAAGTCGCTGTGCACCTGATCCAGAATGCCCAAATCCTCGGCGGCATAGTAGGCAACTGCATGCTTGACCCACACGTCGCCCATGGTCGCCGGCAGGCGGTTGAAGGTCACGTCCTCGGGCAGTTCGGCCACCCAGGCGTTGAGCGGCCCTTCCAGACTGTAGCAGTGTGGGCAGCCGTACCAGAAGACTTCGGTGACCTCGATCTGGCCATCCTCGACCTGAGTCTTCACAGGCGTATCGAGCACCGTGTAGTGCTGGCCTTCAACCAGGTTGGCGGCGGCGGTGACGGTCGACAGTCCAAGAGCGGCAAGGCCGATCAGCAGGGACTTCAGCATGAATCTTCTCTCCGTGATAATTCAGGATTTCGATAGCTAGAAATAATGGGTCAATGAATCGACCATCCACTTTGAGCATCTTGGGCTGCGCAGGTTCCTGACATACATGAAAGGCGGCACCGAAGGCCGCCTTTTGCATTGCCGGTGTCGGCTCAGTGCAGGCCGAGCACGTAGTTGGCCACGGCTTCCATGTCGCCGTCGCTCATCTTGGCCGCGATGTCGCGCATGATGGCGTTGGAGTCGTTGGCGCGCTCACCGCTGGCAAAGGCCTTCAGGGTCTTTATGGTGTACTCGGGATGCTGGCCCGACAGCGCCGGATAGACGGCGGAGCCGATGCCCTGGCCGGTGGGCGTGTGGCAGGCGGCACAGGCCGGAATCCCTTTGGCCAGGCTGCCCGCGCGGTACAGTTCGCGGCCCTTGGCGACCAGCTCTTCGTCGGGGTCGGCCTGGCCCAGGGCGGGGGTCATGTCAGCGTAGTACTTGGCCACGTCCCAGGCGTCCTGATCGGAGAAGTTATCCACCTGCCCGACCATTTCCGGCACGGTGCGGTTACCGTCGCGGATATCCATGATCTGTTTGGCGAGGTAGGAGGCCTGTTGACCGGCCTGGTTGGGGAAGGCACCGGTGGGGCTGATGCCTTCCTGACCGTGACAGGCGGCGCAGGCCACGGCTTTTTCCTTCCCCGCTGCGGCATTTGCAGCCGCCTGAGGGTCATCTTGGGCTTGTGCGGCGCCGACGGCGCCCATGGTAATTGCCAGGCTTGCCAGTAGCTTTCTCATTGCTAGTCCACTATGCCGTTACATTATTTGAGCGGTACATGTTTGAGCGGTCCGGTTAAGCGGTCGCATATCCATGTCGCTGCCAGTCGGAGCCCAATGATATACTGAGCCGCTCCGGGTCGCAGATAAATATACTGCATTATAACGGAACACTGCTGCCTCTGGAATGCAAACCTGAGGCTGCCGGATCAATCCCAGGACCCAGCCATGTCGCGACTCAACTATCAGGCCGCCCGCTTTCTCATCAGCTCGCCAGATCTGGCCAGGTGCCCGCCGGATCACGGCCAGGAGGTCGCCTTCGCCGGGCGCTCCAATGCCGGCAAGTCCAGCGCCATCAACACCCTGACTCGCCAGCGAGCCCTGGCGCGCACCTCCCGAACGCCGGGGCGTACCCAACTGATCAATTTCTTCACCCTGGGCGATGATCAGGACCGCCGCCTGGTCGACCTGCCCGGCTACGGCTATGCCAAGGTGCCGGAGAAGGTCAAGGACGAGTGGCAGCGTCATCTGTCGCAATATCTGCAGCGGCGGCGCTCACTGAAGGGCCTGGTGCTGCTGATGGATATTCGCCACCCGCTGACCGAGTTCGACGAGACCCTGCTGGGCTGGGCCGACGACAAGGACATGCCGGTGCATATCCTGCTGACCAAGGCCGACAAGCTGAAAAGCGGTGCCGCTAAGAGTGCGCTGCAGCAGGTGCGCTCGCGGCTGCGCGAGTGGGAGGACCTGGTGAGCATCCAGCTGTTCTCGTCGCTGAAGAAGCAGGGCGTCGAAGAAGTGCACGCCCGGCTTGATGAGTGGCTGGCGGCTGAACCTGGTCAGGGCGCTTGATAGCAACCGTCGCCGCGTCTCTTCACAAGTTCAGCAGCTCCTACCCAAGGCAAAACCTGCATGGTGCCTCTTGCTTGGCATAAGGTAGTCGGCTACGGCGCGGTAGGCGGGCAAGCTCAGCGGTTGTCATTGCCTTCGATGACGGCCAGCAGCCCCGGCAGCTCGCTCACATGGCTGAGCCGCGTCACGCCCCTGGGCAGCACGGTGTCCGGGGCGGTCTGGGGGGCGATCCATGCCGCTCGCATGCCGAGGCGCACGGCGGGCAGGATGTCTTCCTTCCACGAGTCTCCCACGTGCAGCGCCCGCGACGGCGAGGTGCCCAGCCGCGCCAGCGCGGCCAGAAATGGCCGCGCATCCGGCTTGGGCGCATGCATTTCTCCGGCGGCGATCGACACCATGAAGTGGCGCCGCAGCGCCAGCCGATCGAAGGCCAGATTGCCGTTGGTGATCGACGCCAGCCGATAGCGCTGTGCCAGCTCGGCCAGCAGCGGCTCCACTTCGGGATAGGGGCTGACCTCCAGGCGCAGCGCATGGAAGCGGCTCATGGCGGCGCTGGCCCACATCCAGGCCGCCGAGGCCGGCAGGCCGATATCGGTCAGCAGCGAGATCAGCGCCTGCTCGCGAATCCAGGTAAAGTCGCCGCGATGCAGCGGATAGCGCTTGGCCATGGCCTGGCGCCGGGCGAGATAGTGCTCGAGGGTGACCCGTTCGGCAAAGCGGTTGGGCTGGGCATCGTCGCGCTCGGCCAGCCAGGCAGCGAGGCTGTCGCTCAGCCAACCGAAGTGCCCCTGCTCGGTGCGCACCATGACGCCCGCGTTGTCCCACAGGGTATCGTCGAGATCGAAGGTCAGCGCCTCCAGGCGCGGTGTGGTCATCATGTCGGTTGTGATCTCGGCCATGCCGGTAGTTCTCCTGTTTCCACGCGTCTCTCCCCACCCCTCACTCTTCACTCCTCACCCTTTGCCCCTCCCTCATTATCACGCTGTCGCCGGGCGCGAGGGTGGGCGGCGTCATAGGTATCGGCCAGCTGCTGCCAGTCCAGCCGGGTGTAGATCTGGGTAGTGGCCAGATTGGCGTGGCCGAGCAGTTCCTGCACGGCGCGCAGGTCCTGGCTGGATTCCAGCAGATGGCTGGCAAAGGAATGGCGCAGGCGATGGGGATGCAGATGCTCGCCAAGCCCCCGGGCGCGGGCCAGTTCGGCCACGCGCTTCTGGATCGCCCGCTGGCCGAGTCGCCGGCCGCGCTGGCCGACAAACAGCGCAGGCTCGCCTTCGCTTGCCAGGACGTTGCGCAGCGATAGCCACCGCTCGAGCGCCTGGCGCGCACGGCTGCCCAGCGGTACCTGGCGCGGCTTGTTGCCCTTGCCGATCACGCGCACGCGCCGGGCCTGAAGGTCGCCCAGATCCATGGCGGCAAGCTCGGCCAGGCGCAGGCCGCAGGAGTAGAACAGCTCCAGTATGGCCTGGTCCCGGCAGGCCAGCGGCGAGCCATCGTGGGGCACATCCAGAAACTGGCCCAGGGCGTCCACATCGACCGGACGTGGCAGGTCGTCGGGGCGCTTGGGTGTGCGCAGCAGCGCGGCGGGGTTGTGATCGAGCAGGCCCTGGGCGCGCAGATGGCTGGCAAACCCGGAAATGGCCGCCCGGCGCCGGGCCAGGCTGCGCGGGGCCAGGCCGCGGGCGCGCTCGGCGGCGAGGAAACGGCGCAGCAGCTTGGTATCGAATCCCGCGAGCTCGTCGACTGATGGCGTTTCAGTGGCGGTGACGGGGCGATCTTCACGTCTTTCTTCAAGAAACGTCAGCAGCGCGGCCAGGTCGCGGCGATAGGCCGCCACGGTCGCCGGGCTTGCCGTTGTCGCCAGCTCGGCGAGATAGGCAGCGACAAGCGCCGGCAGACGCGCTGCTTCACTCATGAGGCGGGGTAGGCGTTCGCTGTCGTGCGCAGCAGCAGGCGCACCACCACCTCGCCAAGGTATTCGGTGAACAGGGTGTCCATGCCGGCCCGGAAATGTTCGGGGTCGGGGCTGGCCAGCACCAGATAGCCGAGCGGCTCGCCCAGCGTCAGCCGAGTGATCGCCGCCGAGCCGGGCGCCTCGGGCCTGGCCTGATGGGGCAGCAGGCGGCGCGCGTCGTCGGGACTGAGCCGCATGCAGCGGCTGCGGCGCTCGCCCATCAGCGCGGCCAGCCGCTGGGTCGTGTGTTCATCCAGCACGTGGCGTGGCGCCTGGGGCGGGTGCGGTTCCTGATCGGTCAGGCTGGCCGGACACCATAGCGCCACGCCGGGAGTCTGGAAGCGCTCGGCCAGCTCGGTGGCCAGGGCCTGGCCCAAGGCGTCGTTGTCTTCGGCGCCGATCAGCGCCAGCACCAGCTCACGGGTGCGCCGATACTGGGCTTCATTGTGCCGGGCCGAGTCCAGCAGCTGCTCCAGGCGCTGTTCGGCACCCTCGGCGCGCTGGCGCAGGTCGAGCACCAGGCGCTCGAGCAGCGAGATGGCCCCGCGAGCCTCCGGGTGGGGCACACGAAGCTGCTGCAGCAACCCCTCGCGACCGACGAAGAAGTCGGGATGGCGAGCTAACCACTGGGCAACCATATCGGGGTCCAGGGTCTTGCGAGGCTCGGGAATGACATGGGTCATGCGCGTGTTCTCCAACGTCCGGGCGGGCTCAACTCTCGACTTGCTTCAATTCAATTCAACTTGATTCAATTCAAGGGGATGCGCCCATCAAAGACCCGCTCAGCGGGGCCGGTCATGATCAGTGAGGCATCCTCGGCGGGCCAGGCGATCTCCAGCTCGCCGCCGGGCAGCTGCACCCGAACGGGGCTTTTCAAAAAGCCCTGGCGAATGCCGCTGGCCACCGCGGCGCAGGCTCCGGTGCCGCAGGCCAGGGTCTCACCGCTGCCGCGCTCAAATACCCTGAGGCGGATCTGCTGCGGTGAAACGACCTGCATGAAGCCCACATTGACCCCTTTCGGGAAGCGCGGATGATGCTCGATGGCTGGTCCCAGCGTGGCTACCGGTGCCGTGTCGACATTGTCCACGCGCAGTACCGCATGGGGGTTGCCCATGGAAACCACGCCGATCTGGTGGGTCTGGCCGTCGACCTCAAGGTCGTGCCTGACGCGGTCCTCAGCGGCCTCGAAGGGCAGCGCGGCGGGCGCGAAGCGTGGCCGGCCCATGTCGACCCGCACCTGGTCGCCGTTTTCGATGTGCAGGGTCAGCGGGCCACCGGCGGTCTCGACATGAATCTCCCGCTTGTGGGTCAAGCGCTGGTCGCGCACGAAGCGCGCGAAGCAGCGCGCGCCGTTGCCGCAGTTCTCCACCTCGCTGCCGTCGGCATTATAGATCCGGTAGCGAAAGTCCATGTCCGGGCTCATGGGCGGCTCGACCACCAGCAGCTGGTCGAAGCCGATGCCGAAGCGCCGGTCGGCCAGGGCGCTGATCTGCTCCGGGCGCAGTCGAGCGCGCTGGGTGATCAAATCCACGACCATGAAGTCATTGCCCAGGCCGTGCATCTTGGTGAAATGCAGCAGCATCGTTATATCTCATCATCGGGCAGCAGCGATTCGCCGGCCCACAGCTCTTCCAGCCGCTCGCGGCGGCGCACCAGGTGGGCACGATCGCCGTCGACCATCACCTCCGCCGGGCGCGGGCGGCTGTTGTAGTTCGAGGCCATCACGAAACCGTAGGCGCCGGCAGAGCGCACCGCCAGCAGGTCACCGGCGGCGATGGCCAGTTCGCGCTCCTTGCCGAGGAAGTCGCCGGTCTCGCACACCGGGCCGACCACGTCATAGACGCCGGTGTCTCGCGGGGAGCGGGTGTCCACCGGCACAATGGCCTGCCAGGCCTGATACAGCGCCGGGCGAATCAGGTCGTTCATGCCGGCATCGATGATGGCGAAGCTCTTGGTCTCGCCGGGCTTGAGAAACTCGACCCGGGTCAGCAGCACCCCGGCATTGGCGGCGATCGAGCGGCCCGGCTCGAACAGCAGCGTCAGTCGCTCGCTGCCCGGCCAGCGCGACAGCCGCTCCAGCAGGGCGCTGACGTATTCGCTGGGGTGCGGCGGGGTCTCGTCGCGGTAGGTCACGCCGAGGCCGCCGCCCAGATCCAGATGCTCGACCTCGATGCCGTCTTCACGCAGGGTGTCGAGCAGCACCAGCAGGCGCTCCAGGGCATCGAGGAAGGGCGCAAGCTCGGTCAGCTGAGAGCCGATATGGCAGTCGAGACCGACGACGCGCAGGTGGTCCATGGCGCTGGCGCGGCGATAGACCTCCCGGGCCTCGCTCACCGCGATGCCGAACTTGTTGTCCTTGAGCCCGGTGGAAATATACGGATGCGTGCCGGCATCCACGTCCGGGTTGACCCGCAGCGAGACCGGCGCGATCTTGCCGAGGCTCCCCGCCACGCTGTTCAGCCGCTCGAGCTCGGCCGTCGACTCGACGTTGAAGCACTTGATGCCGACTTCCAGCGCCCGGGCCAGCTCGGCCTCCTGCTTGGCGACGCCCGAAAACACCACCTTGGCCGGATCGCCGCCGGCCGCCAGCACCCGCTCGAGTTCGCCCACGGAAACGATGTCGAAGCCGGCGCCCTGGCGTGCCAGCACGTCGAGCACCGCCAGGTTGGAGTTGGCCTTGACCGCATAGCAGATCAGGTGCGGATGGTCGCCCAGGGCATCGGTATAGGCACGCAGATGGCGGCTCAGAGTCGCCCGCGAATACACATAGCAGGGCGTGTCAAACTGCTCGGCCACGCGGTCGAGTGGCAGTTCCTCTACATACATGAGGCCATCGCGGTACTCGAAATGATCCATCAGCTGTCTCGCTTTTCGTCGGTGGCCGGGGCGGCGGGCGCCTGGCCTTGCTGTCCTGTCGGCTCTTGCTCTGTTTGCGGCTGCTCTGCGCGCTCCGGCTCGGCGTCGGTCTGCTCGGGAATGCCGTAGCGCTCCGCGGCGGCCTCGTCATCGGGCAGATACAGCGGGCCCTTCTGGCCGCAGCCGGCCAGCGTCAATGTCAGCAGCAGGCCAGCGCTGACAAGGGCGACCGGGCGCATCAGCGCGGCGCTCCGTTGCTCGGCGAGTCCAGCGCCTCCCGGGCGCGCTGGGCGGCGGCGCGCACCTGGTTCGGTGCGGTGCCGCCAATGTGATTGCGTGCGGCCACCGAGCCTTCCAGCGTCAGCACTTCGAATACGTCGTCGTCGATCTCATCGGAGAACTGGCGCAGCTCGTCGAGGCTCATGTCCGACAGGTCCTTTTCCTCGCGCAGGCCGTAGGCCACGGAGCGCCCGACGATATCGTGGGCGTCGCGGAAGGCCACGCCCTTGCGCACCAGGTAGTCGGCCAGGTCGGTGGCGGTGGAGAAACCCTTGCGTGCGGCTTCGCGCATGTTGTCGGCCTTGGATTCGATGGCCGGAATCATGTCGGCGAACGCCTTGAGGCAGTCCTGCACCGTGGTCAGGGTGTCGAACAGCGGCTCCTTGTCTTCCTGATTGTCCTTGTTGTAGGCCAGCGGCTGGGACTTCATCAGCGTCAGCAGGCTCATCAGGTGGCCATAGACGCGGCCGGTCTTGCCGCGCACCAGCTCCGGCACGTCCGGGTTCTTCTTCTGCGGCATGATCGAGGAGCCGGTGCAGAAACGGTCGGGCAGGTCGATAAAGGCAAACTGGGCGCTGGTCCACAGCACCAGCTCCTCGCTCATGCGCGACAGATGCATCAGCAGCAGGCTGGCGAAGGCGGTGAACTCGATGGCGAAGTCGCGATCGCTGACCGCATCCAGGCTGTTCTCGGCGGGGCGATCGAAGCCCAGCAGCTCGGCGGTCACGTGGCGGTCGATGGGATACGTCGTGCCGGCCAGCGCTGCGGCGCCCAGCGGCATCACGTTGACCCGCTTGCGGCAGTCCAGCAGGCGCTCGTGGTCCCGGGCCAGCATCTCGTGCCAGGCCAGCAGATGGTGGCCGAAGGTCACCGGCTGTGCGGTCTGCAGGTGGGTGAAGCCGGGCATGATGGTGTCGGCCTCGCGCTCGGCCAGCTCGATCAGGCCCCGGCGCAGGCGCGTCAGCTCGGCGGCCAGCGTGTCGATCTCGTCGCGCAGATAGAGGCGGATATCGGTGGCCACCTGATCGTTGCGCGAGCGGCCGGTGTGCAGCTTCTTGCCGGTGATGCCGATCTTGTCGGTCAGCCGGGCCTCGATGTTCATGTGCACGTCTTCGAGCTCCACCGACCACTCGAAGGTGCCGGCCACGATATCCGCCTGAACCTCGTCGAGACCTGTCAGGATGGCGTCGCGCTCGTCTTCGCTCAGCACGCCCACCCGAGCCAGCATGGTCGCATGGGCGCGGGAGCCCTGAATATCATGCAGCGCCAGCTTGCGATCGAAATCCACCGAAGCGGTAAAGCGGGCAACGAAAGCATCGGTCGGCTCGCTGAAGCGCCCGCCCCAGGACTGGTTGGTGCCTAAGTCGGAAGGATCGCTGGAAGGATGGTTGGAAGAACTCGTGCTCATCGGACTGGCATCCTGTCGAAATATAGTGTGGAAATATGCCAGAAGTGTACCAGAGTCAGGCAGACTGGCGAGGGGCGGTGCGCGCCGGCAGGGCAATCACAGTTAACCTGGCCCTCGGAGGTGGTTCGTCGATAGCTCTGAGTGCGCCGGTTTTTCTTGTTTCGCCTCGGTGCTTTATGATGGGGGCAGTCAATACATCAACCGGACGTCGGCGAATGTCGCCGATTCACAGCGTACCGGCTTTGGGAGAGTCTCGTGCAAGCCATGCAAACCCTGCGTATCGCCACTCGCAAGAGTCAACTGGCCATGTGGCAGGCCGAATACATTCGTGATCGCCTGATGGCGAAACACCCCGGGCTCCAGGTGGAGCTGGTGCCGATGGTCACGCGCGGCGACAAGATTCTGGACACACCGCTGTCCAAGGTCGGCGGCAAGGGGCTGTTCGTCAAGGAGCTTGAGGAGGCCATGCTCGACGGGCGTGCCGACCTGGCCGTGCACTCGATGAAAGACGTGCCGATGCACTTTCCCGAGAGCCTGGGACTTTCCGTGATTCTGGCCGGTGCCGAACCCACCGATGCGTTTGTCTCCAACCACTACCGCAGCCTCGATGAGCTGCCGGAAGGCGCGCGGATCGGTACCTCCAGCCTGCGCCGCGGCCTGCAGATGCGCGAAGCGCGCCCGGATCTGGAGATTCTCAGCCTGCGCGGCAACGTGCAGACACGGCTGGGCAAGCTCGACGCCGGCGATTTCGACGCCATCCTGCTGGCCACCGCCGGCCTCAAGCGCCTGGGGCTCGATGATCGCATCGCCCAGGAGCTGCCGCCCGAGGTCTGCCTGCCCGCCTGCGGCCAGGGCGCGCTGGGCATCGAATGTCGCATGCACGATGCCGATTTGATCGCGCTGCTGGCACCCTTGGACGACCCAGACACCGCCACTCGGGTGCGCGCCGAGCGGGCCATGAACACTCGTCTGGAAGGCGGCTGTCAGGTGCCGATTGCCGGTCATGCGGTGTTCGAGAATGACGGTCAGACCCTGTGGCTGAGGGCGCTGGTCGGCACGCCGGACGGCACCCAGGTGCTGCGTGCCGACGGCCGCGGCTCCATTCACGAGCCCGAGGCGCTGGGGATTCGCGTGGCCGAGGACCTGCTGGATCAGGGTGCAGCGGAGATTCTCGCCGAGGTCTACGGCGCCGGCTGATGGCCAGACAGCCGGTTCTGATCTGCCGCCCCGGCGCCCGGGCCAAGCCTCTGGTAGACGCCGTCAGCGCACTTGGTGTCGATGTGGTGCAGGGCGAGGTGATGCGTCTGGAAGCGCTGGAAGAAACCCCGGACATGCGCAGCCTGTGGCTGGACTTCGACCAGTTTCGCCGCGTGCTGGTGGTCAGCCCCTTTGCCGCCGAGTGTCTGGCCGAGGCGCTGGATCGCTACTGGCCGCAGCTGCCGGCAGGAATCGACTACTATGCAGTGGGAGCAGCGACGGCCGAGGCGCTGCATCGCCTGCTCGGCGTGCGCGTGCGCATTCCGCCGCCCGAGGCGGGTGAAGATACCAGCGAGGCGCTGCTGACATTGCGCTCGCTCCAGCGGCTTGATAATGAACGCGCCTTGTTGGTGGCGGGCGAGGGCGGCAGGACCCTGCTGGCTGATACTCTGACCGAGCGCGGCGCGCGAATGGCCCGTCTGGCGGTGTATCGGCGTTTGCTGATACCGCCGCCGCCGGCATTGCATCAACGCCTGTCCACAGGCGACTATCAGGCATTGGTAGTGAGTAGCGGAGAAATTCTCGAGCATCTGGCAAGATGGTGCTCACCAGCGGCCTTGAACCAACCGCTAATCGTGTCAAGTACCCGGTTGGCTACACTGGCTGGCGAATTGGGGTTTCGTTTACCCGTTGTGGCGTCGGGAGCCACGCCCGCTGCACTGGCAGCCGCGGTGGCACGCGTCAGGGACCCGGAGACGGCCGATATCGATCATGACGATCTCGAAAAGGGCTAGCGACAGATGAACAAGCAACACAACGATCAGGACGACAAGCAGACGCCGACCGGAGAAGCCCAGGGCGATGCTGCTGCGTCTTCGAGCGCGCAGATCAGCGGGGCCGCCAAAAAGAGCGGTTCGCAGACACGGCGTTCGCGCCGGCACAACAAGCCAGCGCAGCGCAATAGCCAAGGTGGCACCCAAGCGTCCAGCGCTGCCGCTTCGGCGCCAGGTGGCGAGAGCAAACCGGCCGACAGCGCGCCTGTGAGCGATGCGCCGACGCCCGCCTCAGGTGCCGCGTCTGACAGCGCATCCGGCGCTGCTGCCGTTACCGGCAAGCCCGCCGATACCGCTGCGGCCAAGCCG
>ERZ1032895.23-NODE-23-length-50124-cov-13.238012_pt1 | contig 50124 bp, 38 predicted proteins | sample MGYA00516687_ERZ1032895 | MGnify/ENA primary metagenome ERZ1032895 (study PRJEB33719, sample SAMN04261600) | wastewater metagenome | biome: rural village; feature: latrine urine exit; material: soil | place: El Salvador | collected 2013-01-14 ... | reverse complement strand
GCCAAAAAAATCAGGTGGTTGGCGACATGCCATCCGCAGCCACCTGAATAGTTACCAAAAAAGAAAGAATGCCGCACGCGGTGGGGTGCGGCATGAGCCCTCAGCCCTGAGTGAAGTGTCAGACAGAGTCCACAAGCGGCACCGGATTAAAAACTGTGGCCGGCGGTATCGGGCTGCAGCGAATTCACGCCGAGTTCGCCGGCGGCCTGTTCGATGGAGCCGGTCTGATTGACCAGCGCCATGATGGCGTCATTGATCAGCGCAGCGCCTTCGTCGTTGCCCGGCGCGATCATCATGTCGAAGGCCATCGGATCCTCGTCTGCTTCGGCGCGGTTTTTCAACTCACCGAGCGCCGTCATGGAGGCATCCATCTGCTGGCTCAGCGTCGCCGCCAGTTCAGGATTTTGCTGGGTCAGCAGATCGGCAAGCGAAGGGCCGTCAAAGGTAGAGCCGTCAAGGCGCTGGTATTCACCGCTATAGACGTTGTGGATACCCTGGCCGTTATAGAAATGCGAGTTGTGGGTGTTGTCGCTGAAGCAGTCGTGCTCATCTTCATAGGAGTTGGCTTCCAGCGCGACCTTCATGCGCTCACCGGCCAGTTCGCCCAGCGACAGCGAACCGATGCCAAACAGCATGCGGCGCAGGCCTTCCTCGGCGGGCTCGGCCAGCAGTTCCTGGCGATAGTTGCCATCCGCTTCGGCCGACCACTGGTTCGTCATCCATTCGAGATCGCTGATCAGCAGGTCGCTGGCGGCGGCCAGGTAGTCGCCGCGGCGATCGCAGTTGTCGTTGGTGCAGCTGTCGCCCCGGGCGTAGTCGCTGGCCGGGCGCTGGCCGGCGCCGGCCTCGTAGCCGTTAAGGTCCTGGCCCCAGAGCAGGAACTCGATGGCATGATAGCCGCTGGCCACGTTGGCCTCGGAGCCGCCGATCTCGTTGAGGCTGGCCAGCAGCTCGGGGGTGATCTCGCTGACGTCGATGGTTTCGCCGCCAATATTGATCTGCTCGGAGGCAATGATATTGGCGGTGGCGCCGGCATTGCCCAGCTCGTGCTGGTAGCCATCCTGGGCCACGTAGTCGATCAGTCCTTCGTCCAGCGGCCAGGCATTGAGCTGGCCCTCCCAGTCGTCCACCACCGGATTGCCGAAGCGGAACGCCTCGCTCTGCTGGTAGGGAATACGCGCCTGACGCCAGGCCGAACGGGCTGTTTCGAGAGTCTCGGCGGTGGGGTCGGCGAGCAGCTTGTCGATGGCCGCGTCGAGGTCTCTGGCTGCCTTGAGCGCATCGGCATAGGTGGCGTGGGCCAGGTCGGCATAGTGGCTGACGACCTGATCGGCGGTGACGTCGTCGGCGCTGGCCGTCATGGCCATGGGGGTGGCAATGGCGGCGGCGATGAGGCCAAGCGTGAAAGCGGGGCGATTTGCGGCAGAGGGGCGTGACATGACACATCCTTTGCGTGAGGTGGGGAAGTAGCGCGGTGGACACCTCGGGCAATGGCCAGGATTCTGGCGCACGGCAGGGGCTAACTCAGCACTGTTCGATACTCTTGATGACCAAGAGATTTGGCCATGGTGTATGAGTACCGTGGCCAAGCTGGCTGCCAATATATAAAGAGATTGATTCTCATTGCAAGAATTTTTCAGGCGCTTTTCAGCGCGGCGAAAAGCGCCGGTCGATGCCGGTCTCGGCGATCATGCGCGTCGAGATCTCCTCTACTGAAAAGCGTGTGGTATCGATATAGGGGATATTCATCTGTCGGAACAGCCCCTCGGCCTGCTGCACCTCCTGCATGCACTGGTCCATGGAGCTGTAGCGGCTGTTGGCGCGGCGCTCGTGACGGATGGCCGCCAGGCGGCGTGGATCAATGGTCAGGCCGAACAGCTTGTGGCGCTGACGGGCCAGCACGTCGGGCAGCTTCAGAGAGCCGTCCTCGTCGTAGTCATCTTCGGTCAGCGGGTAGTTGGCGGCGCGGATGCCAAACTGCAGCGCCAGATACAGCGAGGTGGGCGTCTTGCCGCAGCGCGATACGCCCACCAGGATAATGTCGGCCTGGTCATACTGGTGGGTGCGCGCGCCGTCATCGTTGTCCAACGCGAAGTGCACCGACTGGATGCGATCCATGTAGATGGCATCGCTGCCGATGGCGTGGGTGCGCCCGACACTGTAGGAGGAGCGGGTGGCCAGCTCTTCTTCCAGCGGTTTCAGGAAGGTCGAGAAAATATCGACCTTGAAGCCGATGGCCTCGCGAATCACGTCGCGCACCGCCTCATCGACGATGGTGTCGATGATGATTGGCTGGTGGGCATCCTTGGCCGCCGTGGCATCGATGATCTTCACCAGCTCCCGGGCCTTTTCCACGCTGTCGATATAAGGCTTGGTGACCTTGCGGATCTCGACGTTCTCGAACTGGGCCAGCAGGCTGCGCCCCAGACTCTCGGCGGTGATGCCGGTGCCGTCGGAAATGAAAAAGGCAGTGCGGGTCATGGTGGACTCTGTAGTCAGCAAGTTGAGTGCACATTGTCGGTCTGGAACCGCGCCAGCTCAACACCTCGGGAGCCTGGCAATACTTGCCGGCAGACCAGGCGACTACAGGAAGCGTGGCTTTTTCCGGGGTGTTGTAAAAAACCTCCAGTGACTTCGATGTTAGACCAATGGCGAATATCGACGGACGCTGATAGGGTGGCCAGCATCCATTCATGACGGCGTGCCACGCATGCCGAGTGTGCCATCCAAGGGGGCTTCGTGGACGATTACATTCAATGGTTCGATCAGCTGGGCATGAACGATGTCGAGCGAGTGGGGGGCAAGAATGCCTCTCTCGGCGAGATGATCTCGAACCTTGCCGGTGCGGGGGTTACCGTGCCCGGCGGTTTTGCCACCACGGCCCACGCCTACCGCGAGTTTCTGGCTCACGACGGGCTCAATGGGCGCATCAATCAGGCGCTCTCGGTACTTGATGTCGATGATGTGAATGAGCTGGCCCGGGTTGGCGCCCAGATACGCCAGTGGGTCGTCGACACGCCGCTGCCGCCGGCCTTCGAAGACGCGCTGCGCGAAAGCTATGCCAGCCTGCAGTCCCGCCATCCCAACCTCAAGGTGGCAGTGCGCAGCTCGGCCACGGCTGAAGACCTGCCGGATGCCTCTTTTGCCGGCCAGCAGGAGACCTTCCTCAACATCGAAGGCTTCGACAACGTCAAGCAGGCGGTGCACGAGGTCTTTGCCTCGCTGTTCAACGACCGCGCCATTTCCTATCGGGTGCATCGCGGCTATGCCCACGAGAACGTGGCGCTGTCCGCCGGCGTACAGAAGATGGTGCGCTCCGAAACCGGCGCCAGCGGCGTGATGTTCACCCTGGACACCGAGTCCGGTTTTGATGACGTGGTTTTCATTACCGCGTCCTGGGGGCTAGGCGAGACGGTGGTGCAGGGTGCCGTCAACCCGGACGAGTTCTACGTCCACAAGCCGACGCTGGCCGCCGGTCGGCCTGCCGTGCTGCGTCGCAATCTCGGCTCCAAGCTGATTCAGATGGTCTACACCGACGACACCAGCGCCGGCCGTTCGGTGGCCACGGTCGATGTGCCGCTGGGCCAGCGTGGACGCTTCTGCATCAATGATGAGCAGGTCATGGCGCTGGCCCGTCAGGCGGTGATCATCGAGCAGCACTACGGCCGCCCGATGGATATCGAGTGGGCGCTGGATGGCGACGACGGCAAGCTGTATATCGTTCAGGCGCGCCCTGAAACCGTGGTTTCCCAGCAGCAGGGCGGCAATCTGGAGCGCTTCCAGCTGCGCGAGAAGGGGCGCACCCTGGTCACCGGTCGCGCCATCGGCCAGCGCATCGGGCGCGGTGCGGTCAAGGTGGTATTCTCTCCGGAGGACATGGACAAGGTCGAACCGGGCGATGTGCTGGTCACTGACATGACCGACCCGGACTGGGAGCCGGTGATGAAGCGTGCCTCGGCCATCGTCACCAACCGCGGCGGGCGTACCTGTCACGCGGCGATCATCGCTCGTGAGCTGGGCATCCCGGCGGTGGTTGGCAGCTCTGACGCCACCGAGGTGCTGGCCGACGGTCGCGACGTGACCGTGTCCTGCGCCGAGGGCGATGCCGGTCATGTCTATGACGGCCTGCTGGAGTTCGAGCGCAAGGTCACCAGCGTTGATGCCATGCCGGAGATCCCGTTCAAGATCATGATGAACGTCGGCAACCCCGATCGCGCCTTCAGCTTTGCCGGCCTGCCCAATGCCGGCGTCGGTCTGGCGCGTCTGGAATTCATCATCAACCGCATGATCGGAGTGCACCCCAAGGCGCTGCTCGAGTACGACACCCTGTCGACGGAGCTGCAGCAGAGCATCGACCTGCGCACCGCGGGCTATGACGACCCGGTCAGCTTCTATGTCGACAAGCTGGTCGAGGGCATCTCGACCCTGGCGGCGGCCTTCCATCCCCAGCGGGTGATCGTGCGTCTGTCCGACTTCAAGTCCAACGAGTACGAGAACCTGATCGGCGGCAAGCTCTATGAGCCGGGCGAAGAAAACCCGATGCTGGGCTTCCGCGGCGCCTCGCGCTACATCTCCGATGCCTTCCGTGCCTGCTTCGAGCTTGAATGCCGCGCGCTGAAGCGCGTGCGTGAAGAGATGGGCCTGGACAACATCGAGATCATGGTACCCTTCGTGCGTACCACCGAGGAGGCCAGCCAGGTGGTCGATCTGCTGGCGGCAAACGGCCTGAAGCGTGGCGACAACGGCCTCAAGCTGATCATGATGTGTGAGCTGCCGGCCAATGCCCTGCTGGCGGACGAGTTCCTTGAGTATTTCGACGGCTTCTCGATCGGCTCAAACGACCTGACCCAGCTCACCCTGGGGCTGGATCGCGATTCCGGCATCGTGGCGCACCTGTTTGAGGAGCGCAATCCGGCGGTCAAGAAGCTGCTGGCCATGGCGATTCAGGCGTGCAAGGCACAGGGCAAGTACGTAGGCATCTGCGGACAGGGGCCGTCAGACCATCCGGATCTGGCCAAGTGGCTGATGGAGCAGGGCATCGACTCGGTATCGCTGAACCCCGATGCGGTGCTCGAAACCTGGTTCATGCTGGCTGGCGAACAGCTGGCCTGAAAAACCGAATAGGCGTAGCTCTCAGCAAGGGCCGACTCCGCAAGGGGGCGGCCCTTGTTGTATGAGTCATCATCTACAATCGACATGCAGGTGAAGCTGGTAAGGGAGCTGTCTGTCTGAATGATGTATTTCTTGATAATGGGAGTGCTTGTGCTTTCAAGCTGCCTGGCCTTGGGCTGGGCACTTTATCGGCTGATTGGCTGGGGTCTGGCATGGATCTGGCCGCAGCGCCTACTCAGCCCTGCAAGCAGCAGTAAAGCGCGCAAGGCCAATGCCGGTAAGGAAAAAGCAGCCAAGTCTAGTGACGTCAAGAACAAGATGACCAAGAGCGCCGCCCGCCCATGGCAGTTGACGCAGCAGCTGGCAGTGTTTAGCGACTTCCTGCCGCTAGGCATTCTAGCAATGCTGCTGTACGGTGGCGCACGGCTTGCTGCGCATGGCATGGCAAGCGTGGACCAGGCTGTTCCGGTGGGGTTCTCTCAAATCATCTCGGTGCTTGGCTGGGCTGCAGTGCTGCTGCTGGCGCTGTCGGCGGTTGGACAGTGGGCCAGCTGGCGCTGTCGGCGCGTCTAATCGCGCAGCCAGTTACGCAGCTTGACCAGCAATAGCTCGCCATCGCTCAGCGCGGCACGCTGCTCGACAAGGGCCGCGAGGCGCGTCGGATGGTCGGTGATGATGGCGTCGACGCCCAGATCCATCATGCGCGACATTTCCTGGGGGGCGTTCACCGTCCAGGCGTGCAGCTCGTAGCCGTAGTGGTTGGCCAGGCGGATCTCATCCTTGTTGATCCGGTTATGGCGCAGACCCAGGGCGTCGAAGCCATGGCGCTCCAGCGTACCGGGCACGATCAACTCGGCCAGCAGGGTGAGGCGCAGACGCGGCTCGCGCTGCTTGATCGCCTCGACCAGCCACGGCTGTCCTACCGCCAGGCGAACGTCCTCGAACACCTCAGGTGCGCCGCAGTGAGCCACCGAATAGGGCGCCTCGAGTGCTTCCCGGCAGGCCTTGCGCTGGGCGGTTTCCTCGTCCAGCGCGCTGAGCACGGCCTCGACAAGGTCCGCTTCCTGCCCCGGAGTGGGCTTCATGTCGATCATCAGCCCAGCCTGTCCGCGCGTGACGGTGAGCGCCTCGGCCAGGGTGGCAACCGGCTCGCCGATGAAGGCGTCGCCGAACCAGCTGCCCAGGTCGAAGGTGCGCAGTTCCTCAAACGTCAGCTCAGTAACGTCTCGAGGGTCGCCGGTCAGGCGTCGCAGGCTGCGGTCGTGATACAGCACCGCTTCACCGTCGACCGTCAGGCGCACGTCGATTTCCACACTGTCGGCACCGTCGGCAATCGCCTGGTGGATGGCTGCCAGGGTATTCTCCGGCGCCGCCAGCGAACTGCCGCGATGGGCGATGATGGTGACCTCGTCGCGTAGCTCGAAGCTGTTGATGATCCACCACGCCTGGGACATGGCGAACAGCAGTACCCCAAGCTCCACCGCCCAGGCCAGTCGGTTCGAGTGTGCCACCGGTGGCGATGGTGCCAGATGTGGCTGGCGCTGCCCGAGGCGCAGGTAGAGAGACGCCGAGAGCAGCGCATTGGCGGCGATGCCAACGAAGGTGATCGCCAGAGTGAGCAGCACGTACAGCGTTGCATAGGCCAGAATGGCGGGCACAAGCATGCCGTGATCATCAGGCAGCCAGCCCAGCAGCGGGGTGAGCAGCGCGTCGAACACTGTGCTGGCAGCAACTGGCAGCGCACCGATGATCAGGAGAAGTGTCAGCACCACCAGACTGAGTGCGCGGGTGCGTCGGCGGGTCAGGTGATAGCTGAGTCGCAGTGCGGGCAGTGCGGAATAGTGTTCCAGGACAACGATGGGCAGAGCCAGTATCCAGCGTACGTAAAGCCTGGCGGCGGCGATGGCCCACAGCAAGGCCAGCGGCCCGGCCATGGCCAGGTAGTACCACAGCACCGGTGGGCGTACTTTTTTTATGTAGTAAGTGTCCAGCCCGCCGAGCATGAACTCAAAAAGCCCGCCAAGCGCCAGAACGACGGGCAGAGCAAGCAGCAGGTGGGTGCCGACCTGGACGATGATCAGGCCGATCAGCGCGGGAAGCCGGTGCGAGACGTGCCATAGCGCGACGAAGGCGGACCGGAAGCGGCTGTCGCGCGGGCGCACCGCCAGCAGCATCATGCCCGCCTGCTGCAGATACAGCACCAGAAACGTCAGCGCGATGGTCAAGAGCAGCCACAGCGAGCCGGCCGGACTCAGCAGCAGCCCGAGCAGCTCAGCTGCGGTAAGCACCGGACGGCCGAAGCGCTCCAGTATGTGAGTCAGCGTCCAGGCAATGCCGGGCAGCAGCAGCCCCGAAGCCAGCAGCGTGAAGAACAGGTGGTAGGCGATCAGCGGACGCAGGTGGTCGCGCAGTGCGCTCAACACGCTGTGGCCCAGGGAGTGCAGTGTCAGCGTGGCGGCGGGAGGTGCAGACATATTTGGCTTAGATGCTTGTTGACCCGGTCAGCCTCCGGCGAGCCCTGCCTGGCAGGCCCGCCGGAAGTGCGTTGTGACATGACCTCAGCTTTCCAGCGCCAGGCGCTCGTCGGCAATCAGGATGCCGTTGTTGTCCGCATACAGCCACTGACCGGGACGTATGGTGACGCCGGCGAAGGTGACGTCGATATCTCGCTGGCCCTCGCCGCGCTTCTCGCTCTTGCGCGGATGGCTGGCCAGTGCCTGTACGCCAAGCTCCAGCGTGGCAAGGATATCCACGTCGCGCACGCAGCCGTACATGACGATTCCCGCCCAGCCGTTGCTGATCGCCTGCTCGGCAAGCATGTCGCCAAGCAGGGCGCAGCGCATTGAGCCACCGGCATCGACGACCAGCACGGCACCTTCACCAGGTTCGGCCACTGCCAGCCGGACCATGGAGTTATCTTCGAAGCATTTGACGGTGCGCACCGGGCCGTGAAAGGCGTCGAGCCCACCGAAGTTGGAAAACAGCGGGTCGAGGATAGCAACTTCAGGGAAATCATCACAGATATCCGGCGTCACGATGTCGATTGCAGGCCTGTCGGTCACGGGCTCACTCCTGGCTATATAAGTAAAGGTTGCAACTCGATGATGCCATAGTTGGCGCCAGGTGCCACTCGCAAGGGGAGGACACCTGCTTCGAGATTGCCGGCGACGCCAAGCGCTATCCTGCACCGATGTCGCGGACGGTCTATCCGGGCAAGCCGCCGGCGGAGTTCGTGCGCCCCGAGCCCGCGCAGCTCGAGGGCATCGAGCGCTACTTCACTTGCATCGTGACCAGGAGGGTCAAGTGAACCGCGACGGGCTTCACCCCCGAGGGCCCGGCTGACGCTCTAACGAAATTTCAGCGTTGATGTCATCCTGCCCTTTGTGGCATAAGCTGATGGCATGAGGGGGGAACAGATTTCACCCCGCCGGGCGATCTCGCCGGCATGCTCCCGATGGTGTCGGTGATGCTCGTTGGATAGTTGGCAGCGCCCTGGAAGTTCCCGAGATCGCCTGACTAGAGAGATGACAATGTCCTACTTCACCATTGCCGGGTTGCAGATGCATGCGCTGCACCACGGCGACAATACCGAAGCCATGCGTCACCGGATCGACGTGCTGATGAGCCGTTTCCCCCAGGTGCAGATGGTCCTGTTTAGCGAGCTGATGCCCATGGGGGCCTCGCCTCACCATGCTCAGCCCTTTCCCAGCCACGCCGAGCAGCTGTTCTGCCAGATCGCCGAGCAGTACCGCATCTGGCTGATTCCGGGCTCGATGTTCGAGAAGACCGACGACGGCATCTATAACACCCTGTCGGTGATCAACCCCCACGGCCAGGTGGTGGCCCGCTACCGCAAGATGTTCCCCTTCCGTCCCTACGAGGCCGGGGTGGAGAGCGGCAGCGAGTTCGTGGTGTTCGACGTGCCCAATGTGGCTCGTTTCGGAGTCTCGATCTGCTACGACATGTGGTTCCCGGAGACCACTCGCACCCTGGCCGCCATGGGTGCCGAGGTGATCCTGCATCCGACCATGACTGACACCATCGACCGAGATATCGAGCTGTCCATCGCGCGTACCAACGCGGCGGTCAACCAGTGCTACTTCTTTGATATCAATGGCGCCGGCGCCATCGGCAATGGCCGCTCCATCGTGGTCGGCCCCTCCGGTGACGTCATTCACCAGGCCGGCACCGGCGAGGAGGTCATGCCCATCGAGGTGGACCTGAACCGCGTGCGACGCGAGCGCGAAACCGGCCTGCGCGGACTGGGCCAGCCGCTCAAGAGCTTCCGCGATCGGGCCGTCGACTTCTCGCTCTACCGCAGCGAGACCGGCTCGTCGCCCTTCCTCGACACCCTGGGCCCGCTGCAGAAGCCCCGGCGCGCCGACATTGAAGAGTACTGATCGAAAGCCCTGAGCAGGGCACGGATCACGCCCACCCGGAGGGCCATACCATGCTGGAGTCCCTGAAGCGCACCCTGTGTCGGCTGCTCGGCCGCAGGGGCTCCGTTTCGCGACACGCGCCTCGATCCGCCGCGGGAGCGGCCGATGCCCCCTCATCCGACACTGTTGGAGCGACCACAATGAACAAGATCACCAGCATCGCCGACGTCCGCCGCCACTTCCTCAACAACAAGGAGCCGGTCTATTTCATCTCGGCCACCAACTTCAATCTGCTCGGCATCGGCGATTGGGTGGGCAACTTCCGGCATATCAACTACATCGACTGCTTCGAGGGCCAGCAGCGCAATGTCTTCGTGCCCAAGGAGAAGTTCCCCCGTGACTTCGAGAGTATCGAGGACATCAACAACTACCTCCTCGAGCACAAGGAGGTGATCGACTTCATCCAGTCCCGGGCGGATGGTGAGGACGCCGGCGTGGCCGCCTTCCTGATGTTCGACGAGCACACCGAGGAGGTCTGCAAGCAGCTCGGGCTGCGGGTGGCGTTTCCGCCCGCGGCGCTGCGTCAGCGCATGGACAACAAGATCGAGACGGTGCGCATCGGCAACAAGGCCGGGGTGCCCAGCGTGCCCAACGTGCTGGCCCGGGTCGGCAGCTACCAGGAACTCTGCGAGGTGAGCAAGGACCTGGGCAATGACCTGGTGGTACAGACCGCTTTTGGCGACTCCGGCCATACCACCTTCTTCATCGCCGGTGAGGATGACTACTACAAGCACGCCGAGGAGATCGAGGCCGAGGCCGAGGTCAAGATCATGAAGCGCATCAACTGCCGCGGCTCGGCCATCGAGGCCTGCGCCACCCGCTGCGGCACCGTGGTGGGGCCGCTGATGACCGAGCTGGTCGGCTTCAAGACGCTGACCCCCTACAAGGGCGGCTGGTGCGGCAACGAGATGTTCGCCGGCGCCTTCACCCAGGAGATCCGCGACAAGACGCGGGAGTACACCTTCAAGTTCGGCGAGGCGCTGCGCGAGGAGGGCTACCGTGGCTATTTCGAGCTCGATTTCCTGATCGACATGGACAACGGCGAGGTCTATCTGGGCGAGCTCAATCCGCGGGTCACCGGGGCCAGTTCGCTGACCAACGTGGCCGCCTTCGCCCACTCCGACATCCCGCTGTTCCTGTTCCACCTGCTGGAGTTCTCCGATGTCGACTTCGACCTCGACATCAACGAGATCAACGAGCGCTGGGCGCACCCGGAGAGTGTCGACAGCTGGAGCCAGCTGGTGATCAAGCATACCGACGAGAGCGTCGACCTGCTCACCGCCGCGCCGCGCACCGGGGTGTGGAAGATGGGGGCGGACGGCAGCATCGCCTATGACCACTACAGCTACCACCCCCACGCCGCCGAGAGTGAACAGGAGGGCTTCTTCCTGCGCATCAGCGGTGCAGGTGACTTCCGCTACGAGGGGGCGGACCTCGGCATCCTGATCACCCGAGGGCGGCTGATGGACGATGACTTCCAGCTCAACGAGCGGGCCAAGGCATGGATCGACGGTATCCGCGGCCAGTACGCCGGACAGTCGCTGCAGGACCCGGTGGTGGAGCAGGTCGCCGTCAGCCATGCCGTGGGCGGCGGTAACTTCAAGATCCTGTGAGCATGCCCGATGCGATGGATGACAAGACGCTGCACTTCCGCAGCCTGAGCGAGGCCGTGCCGGGGCCCAAGTGGCGGTCGTTGTTCGACACCCACTGGTCCGCCTACGAGGCCTGGTACCTGGCCGAAGGGGAGCGCGAGCGCCCCGGCTACCTGGCCTGCCTCAACGCCCTGCGGCGGCACATGCCGGAGCTGCTGCCCACCTACCGCACCCTGTGCGACCTGGCGGGCGGCGGCGACCTGGCCGCGCGCTTCCTGAGCCTCTACCAGCCGCCCCCCTACATCACCGGCTGCTCCCAGGCGGTGCTGGCGCGCGCCGAGGAGACCCTGCTGGCGCGCAACTACGACTACCCGCCGGAGCTGTGCGAGGGCACCATCCTGCTAACCCGCTGGAACGAGCGACGGGTGATCGCCATGACGGACTGCCTGTGGGGGATACTCGACGGCATGAACGATCGGGGGCTGGCCGTATCGCTGGCCTTCGGCGGGCGCAAGGCGGTGGGCGACGGCTTCGGCGCGCCGATCATCCTGCGCTACCTGCTGGAGTTCTGCGACACGGTGCCCGAGGCCGCCGAGGTGCTGGCCCGGGTGCCCACCCACATGGCCTACAACATCACCCTGGCCGACGCCGCCGGACGCTACGTGACGGCGATGATCGGCCCGGACCGGCGCGCCAGCATCCGCCGCGTGCCGGTGGCCACCAACCATCAGAAGAAGATCGAGTGGTACGCCCACGCCCTGGCCTCGGAGACCCTGATCCGCGAGCGCCAGCTCTCCATCCTGGTGGACGACGCGGCCACCGACGCGGCACGCCTGGAGGCCGCCTTCAAGGCGCCGCCGCTGTTCCGCCACGACTATCGCCGGGGACTGGGGACCATCTACACCGCCTTCTACCGGCCCGGCGAGGGGCGGGTGCGCTATCACTGGCCGGGCCTCGACCTGGACCTGGGCTTCGACCACTTCCCCGAGGAGTGGGTCACCGTGCGCTACGGCGTGCGCGAACGGCTCGGGGGCTGAGCGGGCGGGCCGCATGCACAACGACAATCACCACCCTTGAGGGTAGCGCCATGCAAGAGAGCCATACCGAAACGCCCTACACCGCGCTGAGCTTCTACCACAAGATCTCCCAGCTGCGGGCCGACACCTGGAACGCCCTCAAGCGCGACCTGGGCCAGCTGGTCCGCCAGGAGGCGGGCTGCTCGCGGGCGCGGACCCTGGTCAAGGCGGTGGACGTCAAGCTGACCCGCCTGGAGATCATCGAGGACTACCACGCCTTCCCCTCCAAGGAGGATTTCCGCCACCTCTGGTCGCTGTTCGACCGCGAGGAGTATTCGCAGCTGGAGAAGGTGGTCAAGCGCCTGGTGCGCGCGCTGATCAGCGAGTCCTACCGCCGCCGCCACGTCGACCTCTCCGAGACCGACGCCGACGCCGAGGACATGGAGACCCTCGATGCCCTCAACCAGCTGCGCCGTGGCCACCCCGCCTCCAACAGCTCGGCCCAGCCCTACTTCGAGCTGTTGATCGTCGACAACCTCTCCCCCCAGGAGGAGGAGGTGGTGCGTGAGGCCTTCCACAACCTGCGCCGTCCCGAGGACCGTTTCGTCTACGATGTGGTCACGGTGCGAAGCTTCGAGGATGCCCTGATCGCGGTGCTGGTCAACCCCAACATCCAGGCCTGCCTGATCCGCTACGAGTTCCCCTACAAGTCGAAGTACAACCTGAGCGCGCTGCGCAACTACCTCGAGGGGCTCTCCGAGCAGGAGCTGGAGAACCAGTCCGAGGCCGACCGCAGTATCCTGCTCAGCTCGATGATCCACGAGCTGCGCCCGGAGATCGACCAGTTCCTGGTCACCAGCGGCGACGTCGAGGCCACCGCCAGCCGCGACATCCGCCACTTCAACCGGATCTTCTACCGCGAGACCGACTACATCGAGGAGCACCACACCATCCTGCGGGCCATCGACAACCGTTACCGCACCCCCTTCTTCGATGCCCTGCGCGAGTACAGCAAGAAGCCCACCGGGGTCTTCCACGCCATGCCCATCTCGCGGGGCAAGTCGGTGACCCGCTCCCACTGGGCGGGCCACATGATCGACTTCTACGGCATCAACATCTTCCTGGCCGAGACCTCGGCCACCTCCGGCGGGCTCGACTCGCTGCTGCAACCCTTCGGGCCGATCAAGAAGGCCCAGGAGTATGCCGCCCGGGCCTTCGGCGCGCGCCAGAGCTTCTTCGTCACCAACGGCACCTCCACCGCCAACAAGATCGTAGTGCAGGCACTGGTCAAGCCCCGCGACATCGTGCTGATCGACCGCGACTGCCACAAGTCGCACCACTACGGCATGGTGCTGGCCGGCGCCCATGTCAGCTACCTGGACTCCTATCCGCTCAACGACTATTCCATGTACGGCGCGGTGCCGCTGCACGAGATCAAGAAGACCCTGCTTGCCTACAAGCGCGCCGGCGAGCTCGACAAGGTCAAGATGCTGCTGCTCACCAACTGCACCTTCGACGGCGTGGTCTACAACGTGCGCCGGGTGATGGAGGAGTGCCTGGCGATCAAGCCCGACCTGGTGTTCCTGTGGGACGAGGCGTGGTTCGCCTTCGCCAGCTTCAACCCCACCTACCGGCCGCGCACCGCCATGCATGCCGCGCGCACCCTGCGCGATCGCTACCGCAGCGAGGCCTACCGCGAAGAGTACGCCGCCTGGAAGGCGGAATTCGATGCCCTCGACCCGGACGACGACGCCACCTGGCTGGAGCGCCGGCTGCTGCCGGACCCCGACGCGGTGCGCATCCGCGCCTACGCCACCCACTCCACCCACAAGACCCTGACCTCGCTGCGGCAGGGCTCGATGATCCACGTCTACGATCAGGACTTCCGGCAGCGCGTGGAGGCCCCCTTCCACGAGGCCTACATGACCCACACCTCCACTTCGCCCAACTACCAGATCCTCGCCTCGCTGGACGTGGGCCGTATGCAGGCGGAGATGGAGGGCTTCGAGCTGGTCCATGCCCAGGTGGAGGCGGCGCTGTCGCTGCGCGAGCAGCTCTACACCCATCCGCTGCTGCAGAAATACTTCCGGGTGCTCAAGAACAGCGACATGGTGCCCGCCGAGTACCGTGAATCGGGGGTGGAGTCCTACTACGACCCGGTGACCGGCTGGAACCAGATGGAGGAGGCCTGGGCGCGGGACGAGTTCGTGGTCGACCCGACCCGGGTGACCATCGCCATCGGCGCCACCGGGGTGGACGGCGACGCCTTCAAGAACGAGTACCTGATGAACAAGTACGGCATCCAGATCAATAAGACCTCGCGCAACACCGTGCTGTTCATGACCAACATCGGCACCTCCCGGGGCGCCATCGCCTACCTGCTCGACGTGCTGATCAAGCTCGCCAAGGAGTTCGAGACCCGCTGGGAGGAGAGCAGTCGGCCGGAGCGCAAGATCATCGAGCACCGCGTACACTCCCTGACCCAGGAGCTGCCGCCGCTGCCCGACTTCAGCCGCTTCCACGACGCCTTCCGCCAGTGCAGCGAGACGCCCCAGGGCGACATCCGCCGCGCCTACTTCCTCGCCTACGACGAGGAGAACACCGAATACCTGCGCTTCGACAACGGTGCGCTGCAGGCCGAGATGCGCGCCGGGCGCGACGTGGTCTCGGCAAGCTTCGTGATCCCCTATCCGCCGGGCTTCCCGGTGCTGGTGCCGGGCCAGGTGATCAGCGAGGAGATCCTCGCCTTCCTGCAGGCCCTGGACGTCAAGGAGATCCATGGCTACCGCCCGGAGCTGGGCTTGCTGGTGTTCACCGAGGCGGCGCTGCTCGACCCGGCCGCCGGCTGAGCGAGCTATCAGCAACGGGTTCTTCGCAGACTGGCGCGAGCCGCGAGGGCCTGACTGGTGCCCCAGTAGAAAAGCCAGTCAGCGCTAACTGACTGGCTTTACGGATGGTAAACGCTTTATCTATCGGCTCCGGCCTGCCACCCAAGGCGGCAGGCCTGCGACGTTGCGAGCATCGGAGTCGAACGGCGTGATCCGGATCAGACCTCGGCGACCGGAATCACGTTCGAGGCGGCCTTCTGGAACTCCTCCATCTCGTGGAAGTTCATGTAGCGGTAGATCTCGCCGGCCATGGCGTCGAACTCACCCATGTAGCGCTGGTACTCCTCCACCGAAGGCAGGCGACCTTCGACCGCTGCGATAGCGGCAAGCTCGGCCGAGGCCAGGTAGACGTTGGCACCGTCGCCCAGGCGGTTGGGGAAGTTGCGCGTGGAGGTGGAGACCACGGTGCTTTTCGCCGCGACCCGGGCCTGGTTGCCCATGCACAGCGAGCAGCCGGGCATTTCCATGCGTGCCCCGGCGCGGCCGTAGATGCCGTAGTAGCCTTCCTCGGTCAGCTGGTGCTGGTCCATGCGGGTCGGCGGCGCCAGCCACAGGCGCGTCTTCAGGCTGCCGGCGGGCTGCTTCTCGAGCAGTTTACCGGCGGCGCGGAAGTGGCCGATGTTGGTCATGCACGAGCCGATGAACACTTCGTCGATGGTCTCGCCAGCCACTTCCGAGAGCAGGCGAGCATCGTCCGGGTCGTTGGGTGCGCACAGCACCGGCTCGGTGATCTCGGCCAGGTCGATCTCGATCACTTCGGCGTACTCGGCATCGGCGTCGGCGCGCATCAGCACCGGGTTGGCCAGCCAGTCTTCCATGGCCAGTATACGGCGCTCGATGGTGCGCTTGTCGCCGTAGCCGCTGTCGATCATCCACTTGAGCATGGTGATGTTGGACGTCAGGTACTCAGCGATGGACTCTTCCGACAGGGTGATGGTGCAACCCGCAGCGCTGCGCTCGGCCGAGGCGTCAGACAGCTCAAACGCCTGCTCGGCGGTGAGGTCCTCGAGGCCTTCGATTTCCAGTACGCGCCCCGAGAAGACGTTCTTCTTGCCGGACTTCTCGACGGTCAGCAGCCCCTTCTGAATGGCATAGTAGGGAATGGCGTGCACCAGGTCACGCAGGGTGATGCCCGGCTGCCGCTCGCCCTTGAAGCGCACCAGCACGGATTCCGGCATGTCCAGCGGCATGACGCCGGTGGCGGCGGCGAAGGCCACCAGGCCCGAGCCCGCAGGGAAGGAAATGCCCATCGGGAAGCGCGTGTGCGAGTCGCCGCCGGTGCCCACGGTATCAGGCAGCAGCATGCGGTTGAGCCAGCTGTGGATGATGCCGTCGCCGGGACGCAGCGAGACACCGCCGCGGTTCATGATGAAGTCGGGCAGGGTGTGGTGCGTTTCCACATCCACCGGCTTGGGGTAGGCGGCGGTGTGACAGAACGACTGCATCACCAGGTCGGCCTGGAAACCGAGACAGGCCAGGTCCTTCAGCTCGTCGCGGGTCATCGGGCCGGTGGTGTCCTGGGAACCCACGGTGGTCATCTTCGGCTCGCAGTACATGCCCGGGCGAACGCCGTCCATGCCGCAGGCCTTGCCGACCATCTTCTGGGCCAGGGTGAAGCCCTTGCCGCTGTCGGCGGGCTGCTCGGGCGTGCGGAACACGTCGGAGACAGCAAGCCCCAGCGATTCGCGAGCCTTGGCGGTCAGGCCGCGGCCGATGATCAGCGGAATACGGCCGCCGGCGCGTACTTCATCGAGCAGCAGTTGGGTCTTGAGCTCGAAGGTGCTGACGACTTCATCGGTGCCGTGCCTGCACACCTTGCCCTCATAGGGATAGACGTCGATGACGTCGCCCATGTCGAGCCTGGAGACGTCCATCTCGATGGGCAGGGCGCCGGAGTCTTCCATGGTGTTGAAGAAGATCGGCGCGATGTTGCCGCCGAAGCAGAAGCCGCCGGCGCGCTTGTTGGGCACGTTGGGAATGTCGTCGCCGAAGAACCACAGCACCGAGTTGGTGGCGGACTTGCGCGAGGAGCCGGTACCGACCACGTCGCCGACGTAGACGACCGGATGGCCCAGGGCCTTGACCGCGTCGATCTGCTTGAGCGGGCCAACAACGCCCGGCTCGACCGGCTCGATGCCATCGCGCGCGTTCTTGAGTATGGCATTGGCATGCAGCGGAATATCGGGGCGCGACCAGGCATCCGGCGCGGGGGAGAGGTCGTCGGTGTTGGTTTCGCCGGTGACCTTGAACACGCTGAGGGTGATCTTCTCATCCAGCTTGGGCCTGGCGAGGAACCACTCGGCCTCGGCCCAGGACTGGATCACGTCCTTGGCCACGGCGTTGCCGGCCTTGGCACGCTCTTCCACGTCGTGGAAGGCGTCGAACATCAGCAGGGTGTGCTTGAGCTGTTCACCAGCCTCGCGGGCCAGCTCTTCATTGTCGAGCAGCTCGACCAGCGAGACGATATTGTAGCCGCCCTGCATGGTGCCCAGCAGCTTGACCGCGTGGATCTTGTCGATCAGCGGCGAGGTGGTCTCGCCCTTGGCAATGGCGGTCAGAAAGCCGGCCTTGACGTAGGCGGCCTCGTCGACACCCGGCGGCACGCGGTTGGTGATCAGGTCGAGGATGACCTCTTCCTCACCGGCCGGCGGGTTTTTCAGCAGTTCGACCAGGGCAGCGGTTTGCTCAGCGTCCAGCGGCTTCGGCGGAACGCCGGCCTGGGCGCGCTCCTCGACATGTTGGCGATAGGCTTCAAGCACGTGGTGTCCCTCATTGATGGTGGTGTCCGGAGGTTCCGGTGCGAATGACGACACGGTCAGCAGGTCGGCAAGTCTAGAAGAAATTGTTGACAATGTTAAGTCGGGGCAGGTGCAGCGACGCTTGTACTTTGGTCGCCGACGGGCGGCCCGAGGTTGGGCTGATGGGATGTCAGGCGAGCGGCTTCGCGGTAACATGAAGCCTGAATTAACACACAGGGGGCAGCATGGCGGGGCGCATTACCTCACCTTGCGTGGGCGTCTGCTCAACCACCGTCGGCGATAGTGTCTGTCGTGGATGCCAGCGCACCGACGACGAGATTCTCGACTGGTTCAGCATGACCTCGGCGCAGCGCGAAGAACGTATCCGGCAGCTTGATGCCCTGCGCGAGAAAGTCGCTTCGCGCTTTCTGACCGTAGTGAATGCCGAACTGCTTGCCGGCCAGCTGCAGCGCCATCGTGTTCGCGTTCGTGCCGGGCAGCCGCCGCTGTCTTGTGCGGTAGAGCTGCTGAGAGTGGGGCGCCGGCAGATCCGCGATCTGTCACGCTATGGTCTCGTCGCTCATCAGACCGGCTCCATCGAGTCGCTGCATGAGCGGCTGAGCGCGGCACTCGGCGAGGCTGGCGAGTCGCGACGATGTGCTGCGGCACGGAAATCATCTAGAGGTGTGGATTGCTGATGTCATCGACGCTTGCTGTATCACCCATCGAATCCCTGCTGCCTGACGGGCTGCTGGCGTTTCTCGGCTGTCCGACCCCTGAGGCCTGGATCGAGGCGGCGCTGGCCAACCCTGAGCTGCTGCTGATCGATCATGCCCAGTGCGAGAGAAAGGCGGCAGCCACCGCCATGAGCCTGCTGTATCGCTATGTGGAGTACCCGCGGCTGCTCTCATGCATGGCGCAGCTGGCGCGTGAAGAGCTGCTGCATTTCGAGCAGGTGCTGAAGATCATGCAGGACAGGGGCATCGCCTATCGTCACCTGAGCGCCTCGCGTTATGCTGAAGGGCTGCGCCGCCACGTGCGCGGAGAGGAGCCCGGACGGCTGGTGGATATCCTGATTGTGGGTGCGCTGATCGAAGCGCGCAGCTGCGAGCGCTTCGCCAAGCTGATTCCTCATCTGGATGCGCCGCTTGCCAAGTTCTACCGAAGTCTGGTTAAGTCGGAAGGAAGACACTATGAGGATTACCTAGCGCTGGCGCATCAGGTAAGTGTCGATAAGGATATCGAGCCGCGGATCGCCTTCTTCGCAGCGCGCGAAGCCGAACTGATCAGCGAGCCGGATACGGATTTTCGTTTTCACAGTGGCGTGCCGGTCTGAGGCCGCCACGCCGCTTCCAGGGCCAAGACATGATGCGAAATGCAGCCGACCACGTTTCGAATCAGGGCCATGACCGACTGGTACTGTTCGGTCACTTCTCCCTGAGTCTGGGCGACGATGAGCTCACTCATTTCAGCTATGACAAGGTCAAGGCCTTGCTGGTGTACCTGCTGCTGCATGATCAGCCGGTCAACCGTGCCACGCTGGCAGAGCTGCTGTGGCCCGACCAGGGGCTATCGTCCGGACGTACCAATCTGCGCCATGCGCTGCACTGCCTGCGGCAGTCATTGGGCGAGCAGGCCGACCGTGTGCTGACGGTGTCTCGCCAGACGATCGGCTTTCAGATGCCCGACGACTGGCACCTTGATCTGCACGAGCTTCAGACGCTGCTTGAGGCCGAGCCGGACGTAGAAGCGCTCGAGGCGGTGCTGAGCTGCTATCAAGGCGACCTGGTGGAAGACCTGCAGCTCAGCGCCTGCACTGATTACCAGCGCTGGCTGGTCCAGGTCCGCAACGAGTGGCGTCAGCGAGTGATTCGTTTCGCCGAATCGGTGCTCGACGGTGAGTCCGGCGTGGCGCTTCCCGACAGCCTGCTGGAGTCACTGGTCAGTCGCTTTTCGGGCTATGGCCCCTTCCATGAATGTCTGGTGCGCCAGCTGGCCGAGAGTGGTCAGCTGGCCGCCGCTCATGAGCAATACAACGGTTATCTTCAGCTGCTTGCCCTGACCGGACAGCAGCCGGCTCCCTCCTTTCTGCAGCTGGCGCGCTACTGGTCCGATGGCAAGCCTGATCCCGGCCAGGGGCCGAGCGGTGCCTTTAGCCGCACCCTGGCCGCAGACAGCGCGCCGCTGCGCGAAGACGAGATCGAGCAGCGCCAGCTTTCGGTCATGGCCATTCGGCTGTCGCTGGATGCCGATCTGTCGACGCGTGGGGCGGCACGTGCGGTCCTGTCACTGCAGATCGAGCTGATGCGCTGGCTGGAGCAGCAGTGTCATCACCTGGGCGGCTTCTGGCTGTCGGGCGCGACTGGCGGGGTCGGCCTTGCCTGCTTTGGCACCGACGGCCCGGCTCATCAGCTGGCGGAGCTGGTGGCGCTCTACGAACACTGCCGCATGGAACTGCCCGGCGAGTGTCTGCGCCATTGGAGCGGAGAGGGCGAGCCGCCGCAGATCAGCTTTGCCGCCGGCCTGAACAGCGGTCGCGTTGTCTATTTGCCCGAGCGTCACCTGGTAGACCCGCTGGGCCAGGTAACCCAGGGTTCGCTGGCGCTGATGGACGCCGCCGAAGGTTGCGAGCTGGTGATTTCCCAGGAAGCCAGCCAGCACATGCCGCCGGCCCTGGACTTGCAGCCACGCCTGGCCTCGCGGCTGGTAGCCAATGATGGATGCGTCCGTCTGCGCGCCCTGGTGCTCGGCGCGAGCGAAGGGGGGCATGAAACCGCACCGCCCAGCCTGATTGGTCGCGAGGCCGCGCTGCGCACCCTGCGTGACGCCTTGGCCAGAGCCGGTATCGGTCTGCGCCAGAGCGTGCTGGTGCGAGGGCCATCCGGTCTTGGCAAGTCGGCCTTGCTGGTCGGCTTCCGCCAGTTGGAACAGAGCCAGGAAACCGCCATTTGCTGGCAGCCCAATACGCGGCTATCCAGCCAGGAACCCTACGGTGTCGCGCGTCAGCTGTTGCGCTGGCACCTGGATGGCGCGATCAGCGCCGCGGCGCTGGATGAACTGCTGGGGCAGGGCGCCGACGCCGACAGCGATGAGGCACGCCGTCTGCTGGAGGAAGCGCTGGGCGTTCGCGAAGCGAAAGAGCTATCTGCACTGACCCAGAGCGGTGAGGCGGTGGAACTGGTCGTTGAGCTATTGCACCGGCTGATCGGGCGCATCACCGCCGAGCGCACTCTGGTACTGATGATCGATGATCTGCAGTGGCTCGACGAGCCATCGCTCAAGGTACTGATCAGTCTTCAGGCCAGACTTGCGATCAACTGCCCCTTCCTGCTGGTGGCCAGCCACCACGGGCGCGAGGCGCTGCCGATTCGCCTGGACTGGGATCAGCAGATCAAGCTGGAACGCCTGGATAACGAGCAGTCATCGCGGCTGCTGACTCACCTGGCGAGGCACTACCGGCTGCATCTCAGCCCGCGTTTGAGGCAGCAGATCATCGAACGCTGCGACGGCGTGCCGCTCTATCTTCAGGAAGTCTGCCGCCGTGTCGACACGGAGCGCCGCGAAGGTCGCAGCGTACGTCTGGATGATCTGCCCAGGGGCCTGCTGGGTCTGCTCGGTGGCCGGATTGATCAGTTGGATCACGATCGTCACGTGGCACACGTGGCGGCGGTGCTCGGGCGCCGCTTCCGCCTGGATTTCCTGGCCGAGTGCAGCGGGGTTGACGGCGCCGCGCTGACGGCGGCACTGGAGCACATGACGCGTCTGGAGATCATCGAGCCGGCCGAAAGTGGTGGCGAGGTGCGCGAGTATCAGTTTACCCATCAGCTGCTTCAGGAGGCGGCCTACCTTTCCTGCCCGCGGGACATGCGCATCGCCCTGCATCGGCAGGTCGTCGAACTGATCGAGCAGCGCTTTCCGGTATGGATCAGTCGCCACCCCGGCGAGTTTGCGACTCACCTGCGGCGCAGCGGCCACTACGCACGCGGCGCGCGCTATTTCGAGCTGGCCGCTCGGGAGGCGCTGAAGGTCAGTGCCAACCGCACGGCGCTGCGAATGGCCGACTTTGGCCTGGCCAGTCTGCGGCATGTGGAAGAGCAGACCGAGCGAGAAATCAGCCTGCACACCGTGCGTGGACAGGCGGCCTTTGCCCTGGAAGGGCATGGTTCTCCCACGGCTCACGAGAGCTTCATGCATGCCCGCGGGCTGCTCGAAGGGGCGGACGATGCGCCGGAAGGTATCGAGGAGCGCGAGCAGGCATTCCTGGTCAAGTGGGGGCTGTGGGTGGGCTGCAGTCAGCGCAATGCCCATGCCGATGCCTTCTTGCTGGCCTCACGGCTATCGCATCTTGCCACTCAGCTCAGCGATGAGCGCTATGGCCGCCTGGCCGACTTTGCGCGTGCCAGCTGCGAATACTGGGCCGGGCGCATCGAACAGGCCTGCGAGCACCTGGAAGAAATCGACCCGCTCAACTCACCGATGATGATCGACTGGCTGTCGTTCTCCGAACATCCACAGGTCACGGCATCCTGCTACCAGGCCTGGGCGCTGTGCCTGCGCGGCGACTATCGTCGTGCCGGAGTGCAAATCGAAGCGGCGATTCGCCTGGCGGAGGAAATCAATCATCCGGGCAGCCTGGCCATGGCGCTGATGTACGCAGCGGCTCAGTATCGTCAGTTGGGGCATGTGCATCTGGCGGCTCAGCGTGCCGAGCGCGCTCACAAGCTGGCCAACTCGCCGGACCTGCAGCTGTGGCAGATTGCAGCACGCACGGTGCTTGGCTGGCAGGCGGCGCTTGCCGGCGATCGTGGTGGTCTTGCGCGTATCGACGCGGCGCTGGAGGAACTGGCCGAGACTACCGGGCGCGACCCCTATCAGTATCCGACGCTGTGGCTGGTGGATACCTTGGTGTCATTGGGCGAGCTCTCCCGCGCCGAGGACTATCTCGACCAGTCTCTGATCATCGCTCGGGAGCGCTCGACCCTGTTCGTGCCCGAGCTTGCCATCCAGCTGGCACGGGTACGCCACCGCCTCGAGCGGCCAGCGGCAGAGATTCGTCGCCTGGTCGAGCTGGCGCTTCAGCAGGCTCGTGACGATGGCAACCTGCATCAGGAGCTGTGTGCACTGGAAGCCTGGTTGGCGCTGGTAGACGCCGAAGACAGCGAGGCCCGTAGTGCCTTCCGCCATCTGCTGGGGGAAGTCAGCCACAGCGATGCGCCGGTGCTGGTACGCTGGCGCACGCTGCTCGACAAGCGCCTTCCACGCACCGCTGATCTGGAAGATTGATCCCGCCGGCTGGAAGTGGCTGCTGTATCAGGTGGCCGCTTCCAGGGCGCTGATACGTTCCAGGGCTTCAGCGCGGTGGCTGCCACACAGCTCAATATCGAAGTGAAAGCGAGCGCATACCTCGGGGCGCCGCGGGTCGCCGAACAGGCGGCACAGGTTGGCATCATCCAATTGAATACAGCGCACGCCGGCGGGCTTGCCATCCGGCATGCCGGGAATCGGTGAGCTGATCGAGGGTGCGATACAGCAGGCGCCACAGCCGGGCCGGCACGTTCTGTCGGCGTGGTTGCCGTTGCCGCTATTCATCATGGCTATGTCATCACCACGGCCCCTATGGCGCATGGCTGGCCTCGGCAATCACACCCCTGTTGATGCCTTCGAACACCTGCACCACGGTGGTCTGCTCGGTCTCCTGGGCGATCTTTTCGGCCATTCGGGTAGCGATACGCTGTGTCGTTGGCGGCCCGGGCAGCGCCAGGCAGCGATCCGCCGGCAGCTGCAGGACGAAACGCCCCTGTGAACCACGGTAACGGATCAGGACTCCCTCGCGTGCCTCGTCATTCACCACGGTGGCCTGGTCGACCAGATAGCGGTCGTCAAGCCGCTCGGCCCACTGCGCCTCGAATTTCGGGCAGCGCTGGCCTTGCTGCCAGATGTGCAGCCGTGAGCGATAGCCATGAGCAATGCGTTGGCGGTGGCCATCATGGCGGTGCAGCGCACGGCTGTAGCGGAAGGCCGCACCGGCAATCCTTTCCTCACGCAGCCGCAGGCGGATGGCCTCGACCCGGGCAGGTGGCTGGCGCATCAGCTCGCTGGCCAGTCGGTCTGCCAGCGTCTCGGCGGTGATGCGCGCCATGGGCAGCAGGCTGAGCGCCTGACGCGGCGCACGAATCTCCATGGGATAGGGGTGCTGAGTGGTCACGCAGAGGCCTTCGACACATTCCTGCACCTGTACGTCAGGCGCCTGGGTGGGAATCAGCGGGGTATGGTCCAGGCCGTGTTTCAAATGACGGCCCAGCCAGGGACGCAGCGTGGTGACATCGCACAGCTCACCGCTGGCATCCGGCGTGCCATCGAATTCGGCATCGACGTTCCAACTGGTGCCGATCAGGCCGTGATCGGGGCACCACAGCGCAGCATCAAGGTGGTGCAGGGCGTTGACAAACAGCGTCATCGGCGGCTCTCCGCGAGCGAGTTTGAGGGCGCTGCTACCTTACCGAAGTGGCTGTCCTGTGGCCAGATTCAACGCCAGTTGTTAAACTTTCGCGCCTTCCTTATAGCGTCACCCCCCCCAGCGGTGTCGCCATCGTCCTGACAACGGTGAACCTTCGATGAAAGCCCCTGAATTGCTGTCGCCTGCCGGCACCTTCAAGAACATGCGCTATGCCTTCGCCTACGGCGCGGATGCGGTATACGCCGGCCAGCCGCGTTATTCGCTGCGCGTGCGCAACAACGACTTCAAGATCGACAACCTCCACCGCGGCATCGCCTATGCTCACGAGCGTGGCAAGCAGTTTTATGTAGCCTCCAATATCGCGCCGCACAACAGCAAGCTCAAGACCTACCTGCGGGACATGGAGCCGGTCATCGAGGCCGGACCCGACGCGCTGATCATGTCCGACCCGGGCCTGATCATGATGGTCCGTGAGCGCTGGCCCGAACAGGAAATCCACCTGTCGGTGCAGTCCAACGTGGTCAACTATGCCGCGGCCCGGTTCTGGCAGCAGCAGGGTATCAGTCGCATCATTCTGTCCCGGGAGCTGTCGCTGGCAGAGATTGGTGAAATCCGTGCCGAGTGCCCGGAGCTGGAGATCGAGACCTTCGTTCACGGGGCGCTGTGCATCGCCTATTCGGGGCGCTGCCTGCTGTCGGGCTATTTCAATCATCGCGACCCCAACCAGGGCACCTGCACCAATGCCTGTCGCTGGAAATACAACACCGTGGCGGCAGCCCAGGATGAGACCGGCGACCTGGTGCCGGCCAACTCGGCCCGTGCCCACGCGGCCAGCGGCGTCTGGACCCCTGAACAGTCTGGACAGCAGGGCGGATTGATTGCCTCCGGTGGCGGCAGCGCTGAATACGAGAGTACCGCTACCGCTGGCGGTGTCGAAGGGCAGGATGAGCTGTCGGCGCTGATCGAGGACCGTACCCGGCCCGGCGAACTGATGCCGGTGTTCGAGGATGAGCACGGCACCTACATCATGAACTCCAAGGACCTGCGCGCGGTGCAGCACGTGCCGCAGCTGACCGAGATGGGTGTGACTTCGCTGAAGATCGAGGGCCGCACCAAGTCGCACTACTATGTGGCACGCACCGCCCAGGTGTATCGCCGCGCCATCGACGACGCGGTGGCCGGTCGACCTTTCGACATGCGCCTGATGGACGAGCTGGATAACCTGGCCAACCGCGGCTACACCGAAGGTTTCTATCGTCGCCATGTCCACGACGAATACCAGAACTATCAGCGGGGCAATTCGGTGGGCGTGCACCAGCAGTTTGTGGGTGAAATGATGGACTATGATCCGCAGCGTGGTTTCATGACCATCGAGGTCAAGAATCGCTTTGAAGTCGGTGACGGCATGGAGCTGATGCTGCCCGGTGGCAATCGCCGCTTCACCCTCGAACACATCGAGAACAAGTACGGCGAGTCGGTGAGTGCAGCCCCGGGCTCCGGCCATGTGGTACGCATCCCCGTGCCGGGTGAAGCGATTGCGCCAGAGCGCGTCGAGTTCGCGCTATTGATGCGAGATCTCAAGTAATTGCATTGGGCACGCTTTGCTCTTCATCAGAGCGACATTTATGCTGCGGAGTGCGCTTTAACAAAAGCGCTCTTGCCCAAGAGCGCTTTTTGACGAGATATAAGGAAGCAAATGGCCACTATCGAGCATCGTGCTGTCCTGGAAGCGCCGCCGGAGCGTGTTTTTGCCTTGCTCAGCCGGGTCGAGGACTTTGCCGACTACTCCGATCTCATTCACTCCATCGAACGCCTCGACGATGATCATTATCGCTGGCATGTGCATGCGCTGGGCATGGACTGGAACTTTACCGTGGCCATTACCGAATCCCGCGCGCCTGAGGTGTTGGCCTGGACATCAGTCAAAGGCGTGCGCAACAGCGGGCGCTACGAGCTGAGCCCTGTGGCAGAGGGCACTGGAGTCGTGCTGACTCTGGAGTACGAGATTCAAAGCCGGCTGCTGGAAAAGGCCGTGCGCAAAGCGACACAACCGCTGGTCCGCAAGGTGAGCCAGCAGATTCTTGACCGGGTGGCCGAGCGGCTCTAGGCGCTCTTTTACGACAGGTTTTTTTGCGAGAACTGCTTGCGCTCAGTCATCTAGCTGGGAGCCACGTCAACAGCCCCGCTCGTGCTCTTCTTTACACAGTCTCGTCGGTAATCTCTCTTATCACTATCAAGGCGCCGGCGTATGCCGTTCCCCGACGGCCGGCGTGAGAAAACGCCGGCGGCGTTCACTTTCTTCAAGCGGCTGGGCAAGCAGGTGATAAAGCTTGGTCCAGGCAGCCTCGGGAGTCATGTCGTCGCCGGCCAGCACGCCGGTCTCGCCGAGGGGTTGGCCAGCAGCGTACTCGCCGATGGCGATCCCGTCATGTGGACACTGGCTGATGGCGGCCACCAGTTTGCCTTCACCGCAGGCCTGGGCGATCACGCCGAGCAGAGCGGGATCGTCTGGCACATTGCCTCGACCCCAGATCTCGAGCAGGGCACCGCGCACGCGACCATCGCCAAGCCAGGCTTCAAGCTGCCAGGCCTCGATGCCCGGCCACAGCGGGATGCGCACCACCGCGCTACCCGGCAGTGAGGCGTAGTCGGGCAGCGTGAAGCGGGCAAGGCCCCGCTGATGGTGTTGCAAGCCACGCTCGGGAAACAGGATCGCCGAGTGATCAACGCTTTGCCCAAGCAGTGGATAGTTGGGGCTGGCGAAGGCATCGACCGCCTGGCTTCGCCACTTGCTGCTGCGGACGCCGCGCATCAGCCGGCCGGCGAAGCACAGCGCAACTTCCTGAAGCTCCGGGAGAGCCGCGAAGCGCAGCGCCGCTTCGATATTGGTGAGCGCGTCGCTATTGGGGCTTTCCAGCGGCCGCATGGCGCCGGTGAGCACCACCGGGCAGTCGATGCCTTGAAGCTGATAGGCCAGGCTGGAGGCGGTCCAGGCCAGGGTGTCCGTGCCGTGCAGCACCACGATGCCGGCATGGCGCCGGTAGCGCTCGGCGATCACGCCGGCAAGCCACTGCCAGTTGGCGGGCGTCACGGCGCTGGAGTCGATCGGCGGCTCGGCGCTGAGCATGTCGAACTCGGCGAGTGCCGCCTGCTGCCTGGGCGGCAGGCCCGCTATTGCTCGACGCAGGCGACCTTCAAAGTCGGCACCTGGCGCGAGGCCGGCGGGGGTCTGCACCATGCCCAGTGTGCCGCCGGTGTAAATCACCAGCAGAGGAAGGCTGGGGTCACGCATGGGCGGTGATTCCTTTAACTTGGCTTGAGCCAGCGGCGCTGGTCGACGGTGACCAGCTCGCCGCGGCTGTCGACTTCCAGACGACGCTGTCGGCCAGCCAGCAGCGCCATGGCAGAGGCAAAGGCAAGGATGGTCAGCAGCAGCCAGGTGATGCTGTTGATGCTGGCGCTGGCATCCAGCATCAGACCCACCATCAGTGGGCCCATGGCGGCCAGGGCATAGCCGCCACCCTGAGCCAGCCCGGACAGCTTGCCGGCAATGCTGGTATCGCCGCTGCGCAGCACGATCAGCGTCAACGCCAGGCTGAATGAGCCGCCCTGGCCAAGGCCGAGCATGATGACGCCCGGCCAGCGCAGCGAGGTGGGGCCGATCAACAACAGCCACAGGCCCGCGCCGACCAGACCCAGCACCAGCATCAGTGCCGGACGCTGATCGCTGTGCATGCGCGCAAGCCAGGGGGCACTGATGGCAGAAATCAGCTGGGTCAGTACCGACAGGCTCATCAGCCAGCCGGCCTCGCCTTCACTGTAGCCCCTGCCAACCAGCAGGGTCGGCAGCCAGCCAAAGACGATATAGGCCAGCGATGACTGGCTGCCCATCAGCAGCATGACCTGCCAGGCCAGGGGCTGGCGGAGCAGGGCGCGGGTATGGCCGCTGGCTATTCTGAGTTGGCGATCCGGCGCGGGCTGTGGCATTACCCACCACCAGGCCAGCAGGGCGACCAGCGCCAGGCTGGCCCAGGACATCAGGCTGGCCGGCCAGCTGCCGAGGACATCGGCCAGGGGGATGCTCAGCCCGGCGCCCATGGCGCCGCCCAGGCACAGCGCCATGGTGTACACTCCGGTCATCAGATCGGCACTGCCGGCCAGCTCGCGCTTGACCAGCGCCGGTAGCAGGGTACCGGCAATGCCAATGGCGGCACCGGCCAGCAGGGTACCGATGAACAGCACCGGTGCACCGGCAAGGCCGCGCAGGGCGAGACCCGCGGTCAGGATGATCAGGGCCAGCGCCAGGCTGCGTTCGATGCCCAGACGATGGGCCAGCCAGGGGGCAAGCGGAGCGAACAGGCCAAGACACAGCACCGGCAGCGTGGTCAGTGAGGACAGCATCAGCACCGACAGCTCACCTTCGCGTTCGATGCGAGGCAGCAGAGGGGCGAGAGACGAGAGGGCCGGACGCAGATTCAGGCCGACCAGCACCATCAGGACGATAAAGCTCAGGCGCCCCGGACCCTGACGGCTGCGGGTGATAGGTAACATGACAGGCAGTTAGCTCATTTGGCGATCGGAGTCAGCGCGTACGCTATCGAGCAGGGTGATGAACTGGACGTCGCCCTGAACGTCAGCACGGTCGACGCGGGCGACGCTGGCAATACCTTTATCGAGCTTGAGCTGGTCGAACACTTCCAGGGTCAGCTTTTCTACCGGCGCCTGGTCGGCGGTCATGATCCCGTCGGCCAGGGTGAAGGTGGTCATCAGGGTGGCGCGAACCAGGGTCTTGCCTTCTTCGGCCAGCACCCGGCGAACGAACAGCCAACCCTCGCAGGTCACATGGTGCCCGCCTTCGTGGGGACGCTGGAACAGCGTGCGGTAGCAGGCGCGCTCGCTGGCGGCTTTTTCGGCCATGCTGCGATAGGCCTCGATCATCCGCGCGGAAGCGACGCCAGCCTCCTCGAGGCGTGAGAGGGCCCCATGATGCTCGCGATCAAGCTGGGCCTGACGCTGAAAGTTCAGCCAGCGGTGGTAGTCGTGAATCGGGTCGGATGACATCGAGGTCTCCCTTGCATGATCGATAACGGCCGACGAGCCGGCCGTTATACGGGATGGAATGGTGAGACTCAGGCCTGACGACGGCTCTGTCCGCTGCGCCGGCGAGGCGGGCGCTGCTGCCCATCGCCACTGCCACCGCCCTGATTGCGACCGCGCTGTCCCTGCCCCTGGCCACGGTTGCCGGAGGCCTGGTTGCCACGCCCTCGACCGCCGCCACCGCGCTTGTTGCGGCCGTTCTCAATGGGCTCGGGCTTGGCGTTGGGGTCCGGCTCGAAGCCTGGTTCGATGTGCTTTTCCAGGTCGCGCTTGATCAGCCGCTCGATGCCTTTCAGCAGGCCATGCTCATCGACGCAGACCAGTGACACCGCCTGGCCATCGTTGCCGGCGCGTCCGGTGCGGCCAATGCGGTGGACATAGTCCTCGGCGACATTGGGCAGCTCGAAGTTGACCACGTGGGGCAGCTCGTCGATATCCAGACCGCGAGCAGCGATATCCGTAGCCACCAGCACCTGCAGCTTGCCGGACTTGAAGGCACCCAGCGCCCGGGTGCGGGCCGACTGGCTCTTGTTGCCATGAATTGCCATGGCCGGGATGCGCTGCTTTTCCAGATGCTCGGCCAGCCGGTTGGCGCCGTGCTTGGTGCGGGTAAAGACCAGTACCTGATACCACTGCTGGGTCTTGATCAGGTGGGCCAGCAGATCGCGCTTCTTCTCACGGTCCACCCGGTAGACGGCCTGATCGACGGTCTCGGCGGTGGTGTTGCGCCGCGCGACCTCGATCATCGTCGGGCTGTCCAGCAAGCGGTTCGCCAGCGCCTGAATCTCGTTGGAGAACGTCGCCGAAAACAGCAGGTTCTGACGCTTGGCCGGCATCAAGGCCAGCAGCTTGCGGATGTCGTGGATGAAGCCCATGTCCAGCATGCGGTCGGCTTCGTCCAGCACCAGAACTTCCACGTCGGACAGCGAGATGTGGCCTTGCTGCTGCAGATCGAGCAGACGGCCGGGCGTGGCGATCAGAATATCCAGGCCCTTGCGGATGGCGTCCACCTGGGGCTGCTGACCGACGCCACCGAAGATGATGTGGGACGTCAGGGGCAGCTGCTTGCCGTATTCGCGAACGCTTTCGCCTACCTGGGCGGCGAGTTCACGAGTCGGCGTCAGCACCAGTGCCCGGATGCTGCGAGGTGCAGGACGCGGCCCATCGGCCAGTCGCTGCAGCATCGGCAGGGTAAACCCCGCTGTCTTGCCGGTGCCGGTCTGGGCACTGGCCAGTAGATCGCCGCCGGCAAGCACGGCGGGAATCGCCTGACGCTGAATGGGCGTCGGCGTGTCATAGCCTTGCGCCTGGATGGCACGCAGCAGTTCGGCTCTCAGGCCGAGTTCGGAAAAGGACATGCAGTCTCCGCATCAACGCCCCGGCTCGCACCGACCAGGGTGTGGTCAGGCAGTCCCGGGCCAGGGCGAGGGAATGGAATAAGGATCACGACAGGAGGGACCCGCAATGCCGCGAATCCGGGCATTATGCCACAGCGTCAGCTGCCATGCAGCCTGTTAGCTTGCTCACTGATCTCGTCGGCGAGTTGGTCCAGGCCTTCAGCCAAGGCCCTGACCAGCGCCGGATAGCCATCGGCTTCCAGCGGCGTGTTGATATCGAAGCTGCGGTGAGCAAGCGGCTGGCCCTGGGCGTCGCGCAGCTGCCAGCGACCACCGACCGCGGCGTGGCCCGAGTGATGCCCCTGGAAACGGTCGATTTCCACCCGCAGGATCAGCGCCGGCGTTTCACCGTCGACCGCACGATCCAGCATCACGCGGTCCTGGGGCAGACGAGTGGCCAGGCGATCTCGCAGGCCGCGCTCCAGCTGGGACGCCAGCGGTTCGGCCCACTGATGGTTGCCGGCTTCTTGCAAACGCACGTCGTCGAGCTGGAAGGCGATGCCCTGAACATCGAGAAAGGGCGCCAGACGCAGCGCGCGTATGGCCAGCAGCGGTCCGTCTTCACCAGAGATACCGGCGAGCGTGGCGCTGCGCTGTGTGCTGGCCTCGGATGAGTTTTCCGCGGGCAGCATGTAAATGCTGGGCGGCGCGGCGCTGCTGGCACAGCCGGCCAGCAGGGCGCTGCACAGAATGATCCCAAGGGCGCGAGAAAGCGTCATGGCTGGCTCCTTGATCCAGGGGTGCGCGGTATCGGGTCGTCGGCTTTCGGGCCTTCAAGAATCAATGATCGAGGATCCTCGCTGAGCTTGCGCGCTGCCGGCTGGAAGTCACGCATCAGGCGCTTGACCTCGTTCAGGGTTTGCGTCAGCTCGCGATAGGCCTCGGACTGTGGCGAAATGCCCCCCAAAGTCGTCTGCAACTTCTGCAGCGTTGCGTTGAGGTTGGCGGGCAGCTGGCGAGTCTGCTCGTTGCCGAGCAGGCCGCGCAGTTCGTTGGTCAACTGATTGACCTCGGTCAGCATGGCTTCGGAGGCCAGCAGGTTGCGGTCCAGGCTTGCCAGTATCGGCTCGACCTCAAGGCCGTTGAGCTTGTCGAGCAGGGCGGTGACCTGGGTTTGAATCTGCGCCAGTCCGCCCGAGGTCGTCGGGAAGACGTGGGTGTCAGCGAAAAGTTCGGCCTCATATTCGCCGGCGCGCTGGCGATCGAAGGTGATATCGACGAACAGCGCGCCGGTCAGCAGACTGCCGCTCTTGAGGGAGGCGCGCAGTCCGCTGTCAAACAGGTTTTCGAAGCGCTCCTGCCAGTCGGCGAGTATGACCTCTTCGTCCTCGGCGATCCGCTCGGGCTCGATGCGGATGAGCACCGGGATGGACAGGCGGTCGCGTCCTTGGGGCTGGGGCGAATTGAACTGCCAGGGCACGCTGACCACGGTGCCGATGCGGATGCCGCGAAACTCCACCGGCGCACCGCGGGACAGGCCGCGCACGCTGTCCTCGAACAGCAGCACGTACTCCAGATAGTGCTCGAAGTTACCTTCCCTGGCTTCTGCGGCATCGGCGAACAGCTGATAGGTGCTGTCCTGCTTGGCGGCCTCGCCAGGCGGCATGCCGTCGGGCACGCCAAAGGTCACGCCGCCGTCGAGGATCGACTCGAGAGAGGCCATCTGGAAGTGAATGCCCTCGGAGCCGAGACGCAGGTCGATGCCCGTGGAGGACCAGAAGCGTGTATTGGTGGTGACCAGTTGATGATAGGGGCTTTCGATGAAGATGCGGTGGTGCATCTCTCGGGAGTCGACATCGAAATCGGCTTTTTCGACGCGACCGACCGCCAGACCCTGAAAGGAGATGGGGTCGCCGACGCTGAGCGAGTTGGCGACCTGGGTGATCAGGTTGACGTGCAGCCCCTCGGCGCCGGGAGGCGCGACCGGAGGCTGATCGTTGATGATGAAATGCCGTGCCTCTTCCTCGCTTTGGCCGGGCTCGAGCTGCAGGTAGGCGCCAGACAGCACGGTGCCCAGCCCGCTGATGCCGCCGCGCCCGATGCGCGGCTTGACTACCCAGAAGCTACTGTCTTCGACCAGCAGCGGCTCGGCCTCGGGCTTCATGCGGGCCTGGATGACGACTTCGGACAGATCGTCTGACAGGCTCAGATTCTCGATGCGGCCGACATCGACGCTGCGCATCTTGATCAGGGTGCGGCCGGCCTCGATGCCATCGGCAGTGTCGGTCGTCAGCGTGATCATGGGGCCACGGCTGGCGTAGTTGTCATAGGCCAGCCAGGCACCGATCAGCAGCGCCACCACAGGGACGATCCATATCGGCGAAATGGGTGCCTGCCGCGCGGTGCGAGCCCGATGGCTATCGTCTTCTGCTGTGGCCTCTTGGGGCTGGTCATTCATGCAGGCTGTTCCTTGTCTGCGAGTGATGTTTCATTCATGTCGTCCCATAGCATCCGCGGCTCGAAGCTCATGGCGGCCAGCATGGTAATGACCACCACCGCGCCAAATGCCAGCGCCGCCGGTCCTGGATTGACCGACATCAGGTTGCCGGCGCGAATCAGTGCGACCAGGATGGCGACGACGAAAATATCGACCATCGACCAGCGGCCGATGAACTCGGTAAGCCGGTAGAGACGCGTGCGCGCCAGCGCATTGAGCTGTCCGGCACGGGGCGCCACCGTGCACAGCCAGATAAGCGCGATCAGCTTGCCCAGCGGCACAATGACGCTGGCTATCAGAATCACCAGGGCAATGGGCCAGGAGCCCATTTCTATCAGCTGTATCACACCGCCAAGGATGGTGTTCGGCGTACTGCTGCCAAGGCTGGTGGTGGTCATGATCGGATAGAGATTGGCGGGAATATACAGTACCGCTGCGGCCACCAGTAACGCCCAGGTGCGCTGCAGGCTGCGCGGACGACGCAGGTGAAGTGGTTCGTCACAGCGTCGGCAGCGTCCGTGGCCCTTGGCGTCCAGCGCGTTGACCAGGCCGCAGGTCGGGCATCCGGTGAGACCTTGAGGTGCGGCGGTTTCACCGGTGCGCGCGCCCTCCGGAGCCGCTGGCTCTCCAGCCAGAGCAAACCATAGCCAGTCGCGGTCCACCGACTGCGTGGTGGCCAGCAACAGCAGGGAAAAGGCGCCAAAGGCCCAGAACGAGATCCCGAGCGTGACCTCGGCAAGACTGGCGATCTTGATCAGGCTGACCAGGGTGCCGATCAGAAAGACGTCTACCATCATCCACGGATAAAGATGTACCAGCGAGCGTGCGATATGGCGGCTGAGAGGCAGAGGGCGATCCGCCAGCAGGCCGGCCTGCAGCCAAATCACCCCGACCAGATAGAGCGCCGGCAGCACCACGGTCGTCAGCAACACGGCGATGGCGACCACCGGCTGATGGAAACCGATCAGCAGGGTCGAGGTCTGCAGCAGCTCGATACGATTGCTGACGCCGCTGGCGCTGAAGGCCAGAAATGGGAAGCCAAGTGCCAGCACCAGCAGGATCAGTGCGGTAATCGCCAGTGCCATGCTGCGCTGGGCAGGATAGCGGTGGCGAGTGACCTCCGCGTGCCCGCAGCGCGGGCACAGCGCCTGCTCGCCTGAAGTAAGCGGTGGCAAGGCCATCAGCCAGTCGCACTGGTGGCAGGCACGCAGCCGGCGACGCGAGACGCGTTGCTCAGGGGGCATGCGATCCACATAGGAAACTTGCCGGGGCAACTGAATCTTGGTGGGTGTGAATCTTGCCACGGGGCGGCAATCCTCGAGCGGACAGGATTTTTTTGCAGTGTGTCATGTTGACGCCGGCCCTACCATAGTCAAGGATGCGCGGCCTTGTATCCAAAAAAACTGGGGAGATAACACTGATGTTACCTGCATTAGCGGCGGTAGTGGTCGGGCTGGCCCTGCTGGTATGGAGCGCCGATCGCTTCGTTGAAGGGGCGGCCGCGACCTCCGCGCGACTGGGATTGCCCCCGCTGCTGATCGGTATGCTGGTCATCGGCTTTGGTACCTCAGCCCCGGAGCTGGTGGTCTCGGCCATCGCAGCCAGTGACGGAAATCCGGGCCTGGCCCTGGGTAATGCCTACGGGTCGAATATCGCCAATATCGGCCTGATTCTTGGCCTGGTGGCAGTCGTGTCGCCGCTGATGGTGAACTCAAGCGTGGTACGTCGAGAGCTGCCGGTGCTCGGCCTCGTGACGCTGGTGTCGGCGCTGTTCATGATAGGCGGAATGATCAGCCGGCTCGAGGGTGTGTTGCTGTTGCTGGGGCTGGCGGCGTTCATGGCAATCAGCGTGTTCATCGGCCTCAGGAGCGGTAGAGACCCCATCGCTGGCGAGTCCGAAGCCCTGGTACAAAGCGCCATGAGCCTGCGCAAGGGGCTGATCTGGACTCTGATCGGCTTGGTCCTGCTGATTGTCAGCTCCCGGCTGCTGGTATGGGGAGCGGTGGAGATCGCCGTGGGCTTTGGGGTCAGCGATCTGATCATCGGCCTGACGGTGGTCGCCATCGGTACCTCCCTGCCCGAGCTTGCCTCATCGATTAGCGCCCTGCGTCGCAAGGAGCATGACATGGTGCTGGGCAATGTGGTGGGTTCGAACCTGTTCAACACCCTAGGCGTGGTCGGGCTGGCGGCGGTCATTGCACCCATTGAAGTGGGCCGCGAGGTGCTGCTGCGCGACTGGGGGGTGATGATGGCTATGACCGTGCTGCTGGCCGTGTTCGCGATTGGCTGGCGGGCCGGGCGCCCGGGCCGGATCAACCGCCTGGAGGGCGGCGTATTGCTCGCCATGTACGTCGCCTATACCTGCCTGATGGTCTATCTGGTGATCTCGGCAGCCAGGGGCTGAGAGCATTCCTCCTGCAGGTTCTGGTGGCACCGTTCAGGTTTTCGTAGGCGGCCAGCCTGTTAGGCGGAGGCCACAGGTCTCCCGAGGGCATCACCACGTTCTCGGGGGCGCCTGGCGGCGCCGGTCGCGATGCAAAGCATCCCTCTTTGAACTCCTGAAAAAGGTAGGCTGATGAGCGGTTCGCAATACCAGAAAAGTCCCTCCGCCCGGCAGCGCGCCCAGGCACGAATCATTGCTCCCGTATCCCGCTGCTTACGCAAGGCTGGCATGCTGTCGGTAATATCGGGGCTGATCTGGCCCGCTCAGGCGGCGGCGCTGGCCTGGGCGATATCCGGCTGGGTATCAGGCGAGATGGGACGCACTGTCTGGGTGGCGGCGTTCTTTGTGCTGGGCGGGCTGGTGCGCGCGCTGCTGGATCAGCGGGCCGGCGGCTATCTCTTCGATGCGGCCGATCAGACCATCAGCCGCGAACGCGCCGCGCTGATTGAGCGTGAGGCGCGTGCCAGGGCCGGCGCCAGCTCCGCCGAAATCGCCGCTCTGGTTGTGCAGAAGCTGCCGCTGCTTCAGCCCTGGATCACCCGCTACTACGTCGCCATGGTTCGGGTGTCGGTACTTCCTCTGGTGCTTCTCGCCCTGACATTCTGGGTTTCCTGGGTGGCAGGCCTGGTGTTGCTGGTCGCCGGGCCGCTGATCCCGATCTTCATGGCCCTGGTGGGCATGGCCGCGGAGCAGGCGTCACGCCGCCAGATGGATGAAATCAGCTCGATGAACGCCATGCTGATGGAGCGCCTGTCGGCGATGCTCGATATCCGGCTGCTCGGTGCCGCAGACCGAGCGGCAGCGGACTTCACTAGCCGGGCCGAGGCCCTGCGTGTTCGCACCATGGCGGTGCTGCGCGTGGCGTTTCTGTCCTCCACCGTGCTTGAGCTGTTCAGCGCCATCGGCGTGGCGATGCTGGCGGTGTTTATCGGTTTCACGCTGCTGGGCGAGATCAACTTTGGCAGCTGGGGCACGCCGCTGAGTCTGGGTGAAGGGCTGTTCGTGCTGCTGATTGCACCGGAGTTCTTCCAGCCCTTCCGCGATCTCGCCGCCGCCTGGCACGATCGCGCCGATGGGTTGGCCGTCGTCGCTGAGCTCGATGAGCTGGACGCCGCCCGGCGGGTGAGGTTTGTCGGACAGGCCGAAGCATCGTCTCCCTTGCCTGGCACCCTTGTGCTTGAGCTATCCGGCGCTATTGCGGCTCTGCCGGGCCGTGGCGTGGCGCTTCCCGACCTGCAGCTAAGTGCCGGAGAGTCGCTGGCGCTGACCGGCCCCAGCGGCGTTGGAAAGAGCACCGGACTTGCCGCCATCGCCGGCCTGGTCCCGCTGGCCTCAGGGAGCATTTCGGTATGCGGTATGTCACTAAATAATGACACGGCCGACGCCTGGCGCGCACGCATCGCGCTTGTTCCCCAGTCGCCGCACTTTCCCGATCAGACACTGCGCGACTGGCTTGATCCCGACGGTCGTGGTGTCGATCCCTGGTCCGCTCTGGCGCTGGCCGAGGCAAACAAGGTGGCTGAACGCTTGCCTGACGGATTGGAGACACGGCTGGGGCAGACCGGCGGCGGCGTTTCCGGTGGAGAGGCGCGGCGGCTGATGATCGCTCGTGCCGTGCTAAGCGGGCGCGAGCTGATTCTTGCCGATGAGCCAACGGCAGATCTCGACCCCGACACCGCGGCGCTGGTGATTCGCGCCCTGACCCGTTTGAAAGGCGACGGCCACAGCCTGATCGTGGCAACCCATGACCCGGCGCTGGTCGCCGCCATGGACCGGTCCGTCGAGGTGCAACCATGAAGGCGCTGCTGCCGATCCTTCGTCTGCTGCTGTCAGCCGCTCCCTGGGCCATGGCCCGCGGCGCGGCGCTATCAGTGCTTGTACTGTTGATGGGGGCGGCACTGCTCGGCCTGTCGGGCTGGTTTATCACCGCGACCGGCCTTGCCGGGCTGGCCGGCATCGGCATTGCCTTCGATGTCTTCCGCCCTTCAGCCGGGGTGCGTTTCCTTGCACTTGGCCGTACCGCCGCACGCTATGGTGAACGGCTGCTGACCCACGATGCCACGCTGCGCGCACTGGCCGCGCTGCGCGTATCGCTGCTGGAGCGTCAGGCCCGGCTGGGCAGTCGAGCGCTTGCCAGGCTGCGCAGCGAGACCATCCTGACCCGCATCGTGTCGGACGTGGACGCGCTCGACGGCGTGATCTTGCGGCTGGTGCTGCCGGGGCTGGCGGCACTGCTTGTTCACCTGGCTGTGTTTGTGGCACTTGGCTGGCTTGCAGGCTGGTGGATTGCCTGGGCACTGCTCGCCGGCTACGTGCCGCTGGCAACCCTGATCCTGTGGCTGCTGGCGCGCCGCAGCATCGTGCCCTCGGAGAGCGTCGAAGCCCAGGCCCAGACGCTGCGTCGGGCCCTGATCGACATGCTGCGTGATCGCCAGTCGCTGATCCTTGGGGCGTCGCTCTCGGCGCGCGAAACCCGGCTGCTCGCTATCGACAGCGAAGCCCGCCAGGCAGCCCGCAGCCTGGACCAAGCAGAGCGGCAGGCGGGAGCGGCAATCTCCACGCTGGTTGCCGCGGTCGCGGGACTAGCTCTGGTCGCCGGCGGTTGGCTGGTGGCGCAGGGCGTGATCGGCCCCGCGACGGGCGTGATCGGCGTCTTCGTTACCCTGGCGCTGGCCGAGACGCTTGCGCCGCTCAAGCGCGGCGTCGCCGATTACGGTCGGATGGTCGGCGCTGCACGGCGGATTAACGCAGACGCGGAGGCACAGTCGGATGACGCGGTGAAACATGCCACCGGCGTAGCGTCTGCGCCGCTGCTGGCCATTCACACGCCCGAACTGACGCTTGAACTTGAGCCCAGCGACACGGTGGCCCTGACGGGACCAAGTGGCAGCGGCAAGAGCAGTCTGCTGATGCAGATTGTCGGGCTGGCCGACAGCGACGGTATCACCCTGCTGGGCGTGAAGCCGACGGACTGGCTGGATGCAGCGTTGCGGGAGAGAGTCACTGTGGTGCCGCAGCGCAGCGTGCTGATCGCCGGAACCCTCCGCGATAATTTGCGCCTGGCGACCGATGCCAGCGATGAGGAGATGTGGAGTGTGCTGGAGGTGGTCGCGTTGAGTGAAGTGATCGCCGAGCGCGGCGGGCTGGATGCGAAGCTGGGTGAGGGCGGTGGGGGGCTTTCCGGCGGGCAGGCGCGGCGCCTGACGCTGGCGCGCGGGATCTTGAAGCGGCCTCGGCTGTTGTTATTGGACGAGCCGACGGAAGGGCTGGATGCTGAAACCGCCGATCGCGTGCTGTCTGGAATCCGCGCTTTTTTACCAAAAACCGCGATAGTTGCGACCTTACACCGCAGTGCCAGCCACCCGGTATTTGATAGACAAGTGACCCTGTCTTTGTGACGATAATCCTGTTCGAGAAGGGTTTGCAGATTTAGGCCCAAGTCAACCAGGGAGAACCGAGACATGGATCTCGATATTGTCGAGCTGTCGCGATTGCAATTTGCGATGACAGCCATGTATCACTTCCTTTTCGTGCCGCTGACGCTAGGCCTGTCAGTGCTTGTCGCGATCATGGAAACCGTTTATGTCATGACGCGCCGCACGATCTGGCGTCAAATGACCAAGTTCTGGGGTCTGCTGTTCGGCATCAATTTCGCAATAGGCGTGGCGACCGGCATCACCATGGAGTTCCAGTTCGGCATGAACTGGTCCTACTTCAGCCACTATGTGGGAGACATCTTCGGGGCGCCTCTTGCCCTTGAGGGGTTGATGGCTTTCTTCCTCGAAGCGACCTTTGTGGGGCTGTTCTTTTTTGGCTGGGACAGGCTAAGCAGGATCGGACATCTGACGGTGACCTGGCTGGTCGCAATTGGCTCGAACTTTTCGGCGCTGTGGATCCTGATCGCCAACGGTTGGATGCAAAACCCGGTCGGTGCCGTGTTCAATCCCGACACCATGCGCATGGAAATGACCAGCTTCTTTGACGTGATGTTCAACCCCGTGGCGCAGGCAAAGTTCGTGCACACCGTCTCGGCGGGCTACGTCACCGCCGCGGTTTTCGTGCTCGGCGTCTCGGCCTGGTACCTGCTCAAGGGGCGCCATATTGAGCTGGCGCGCCGCTCAATCACCGTTGCCTCTTCGTTCGGCCTTGCCGCGGCGCTTTCGGTCGTCGTGCTGGGTGATGAGTCGGGCTATTTAACCACTCATAGTCAGAAGATGAAGCTCGCCGCGATGGAGGGCATGTGGGAGACCCAGCCCGCACCGGCCTCGTTTGCGCTGATCGGAATCCCCAATCAAGAGGCGCGCGAGACCAAGTACGCCGTGCATATTCCCTACGTCATGGGGCTGATCGGCACGCGCTCGCTGGACACCCCCATTACCGGCATCAGTGAGTTGCTGGCCGAGTCTGAGCAGCGGATCCGCTCGGGCATCGTCGCCTATGACGCCCTGATGACGATCCGCGAACAGCGCGATGCTGCAAGCACTGAAGTGCGCGACACCTTCGAAGCGCACGGCGGTGACCTGGGCTATGCCTTCCTGCTGAAGCGCTATGTGGATGATCCGCGTGACGCCAGTGAGGCGCAGATCGCCCAGGCGACCAGCGATACCCTGCCCCGGGTCCTGCCGCTGTTCTGGTCGTTCCGTATCATGGTAGGACTGGGCTTCGGCTTCATCATCGTGATGGCGTATTTCTTCTGGCGCTCCAGCTTCCGCAAACAGAACTATCCGCGCTGGGCGCTGCGCGGCGCCGTCGCCATCATCCCCGCTCCCTGGATTGCCGCCGAGATGGGCTGGTTTGTGGCCGAGTACGGCCGTCAGCCCTGGACAGTCGATAGCGTTCTGCCGACGGCGCTTTCCGTCAGCCATTTGTCAGTGGCAGATCTGCTGTTGACGCTGGCAGGTTTCATGCTCTTCTACACGATACTTTTCGTCATCGAGATGGGACTGATGCTGAAGTTTATCCGTAGGGGCCCGACCGAAGATGTCGAAGAGACCGAGGCCTGGATGACCCAGCACAAGCGCCGCTTGCGCGGCCAAGACGGCGACAGCACCTTTGTCCCTGCGGAGTAACTGCCATGATTTTACATGAACTGATTAGCTACGATGCGCTGCGGATGATCTGGTGGCTGTTGCTTGGCGTGCTGCTGATCGCCTTTGCCATGACCGACGGGTTCGACATGGGCGTCGGTGCGCTGTTGCCGTTTGTCGGCAAGACGGATGTGGAGCGCCGCGTTGTCATCAATACCGTCGGCCCGGTCTGGGAGGGTAACCAGGTCTGGTTTATCCTCGGCGGCGGCGCCATCTTCGCTGCCTGGCCGCCGCTGTATGCGGTCAGCTTCTCGGGTTTTTACCTGGCCATGTTCGTGGTGCTGGCGGCGCTGATCGTGCGGCCCGTGGCGTTCAAGTATCGCTCAAAGCGCGAGTCAGCAGGCTGGCGTTCCGGCTGGGACTGGGCGCTGTTTGCCGGCGGCGCCGTGCCGGCGCTGATCTTCGGCGTCGCCGTGGGCAACGTGCTGCAGGGTGTCCCGTTTGAATTGACGCCCGACCTCTTTGCGCGCTACGAAGGCAGCTTTCATGCCAAGTTCCTCGGGCTGTTGAACCCCTTTGCGCTGCTGGCAGGCCTGGTATCGCTGGCGATGCTGATCACCCACGGCGCGGCCTGGCTGTCGTTCAAGGCCGAGGGCGAAGTGGCTTCCCGTGCGCGGGCTATCGGCGCGGCGACGGGAATGCTGACCATCGCCGGCTATCTGCTGGCCGGTCTGTGGCTGGCGTTTGGCATCGATGGCTATGCGCTGGTCGCCGAGCCTGTCGCTAACGGTCCGTCCAATCCGCTCCTTTCTGAGGTGGTGCGGACCGACAGCTGGCTTGGCACCTACGCGCAGCGCCCCTGGGCGATGCTGGCCCCCGCCCTGGGACTGATCGGCATGGTCATGGCGGTGATCGGTCTGCGCGCCGGTCGCGAAGGCTCGACGCTGCTGTGGTCCAAGCTGGGCATCCTCGGTGCGATAGCGTCAGTAGGTGTCACGATGTTCCCGTTTTTCCTGCCGTCGTCGATCAGCCCGAACTCGTCGCTGACCGTCTGGGACAGTTCGTCCTCGCATCTCACACTGTTCGTGATGCTGGTCGCTAGCGTGATCTTCCTGCCAATCATCCTGGCCTATACCGCCTGGGTCTATAAAGTGCTGTGGGGCAAGGTCACCGAAGCGGACGTCACCGACTCTCACAGCGCCTATTAGGAGACAAGACATGTGGTATTTCGCCTGGTTGCTGGGTTTTCCGCTGGCCGCGGTCTTTGCCGTCGTCAACGCCATGTGGCTTGAATTGCAGCACGACCGCATGCTGATAGAGGAGAAGCCTCCAAGCGCAGATCGCGACCGAACCTGAGGTCGAAGGCGCATTGCTTTGACATGCAAGGCCATTGGAGGGTCGGTGAGGAGAATGGCATGATGCCCTTTTCACCGGCCTTTCTTGTGTCTGGCATCAGGTCAAACTTGCCAAGCGTGGAAAGCCGGCTTTTGCACCGCGGTCGCCAATCTCCGACGATCTGGCAAGCATTCCTGATGAGGCACCTTGCCATGTACGATGAACTGCTGCGCCTGCCCAAGGCCGAGCTGCACTTGCATATCGAGGGCACCCTGACGCCGGAGCGCATGATGGCCCTGGCCGAGCGCAACGGCATTGCATTGCCCTACGCATCGGTCGAGGACATTCACGCGGCCTACGACTTCAGCGACCTGCAGTCGTTTCTCGACCTGTACTACCAGGGCATGCAGGTGCTGTGCAGCGCCCGGGACTTCGACGACCTGGCGATGGACTACTTCAAGCAGGCCCATAGTGAAGGCGTGGTGCATGTCGAGCTGCATGTCGATCCTCAGGCGCACCTGTCGCGCGGCGTGGCGCTGGACACCGTGCTGGAAGGACTGAATAGCGCCCGCCAGCGGGCCGAGCGAGAACTCGACATCAGCAGCGCGATGATCCTCGCCTTCCTGCGCGACCGCCCGGCGTCGGAAGCGGCCGAGCTGCTGGAGGCGGCGACTCCGCATCTCGACAGCTTCGCCGCGGTGGGACTCGACAGCGCCGAGGTTGGGCATTCGCCGGCGAAGTTTCGCGACGTCTTTGCCCGGGCCGCCGAGCTTGGGCTTGCCCGGGTTGCCCATGCCGGTGAGGAAGGCCCGCCAGCCTATATTCGCGAAGCCCTGGATATTCTCGACGTGTGCCGCATCGATCACGGCGTGCGCTGCATGGAAGACCCCGAGCTGGTCGCTCGCCTGCGCGACGAGCGCATGGTGCTGACGGTTTGCCCGCTGTCCAACGTGCGGCTCAAGGTGGTGGAGCGCATGGAGGATCATCCGCTGCCGGCCATGCTCGAAGCGGGGCTGACAATCACCCTCAACTCCGACGATCCCAGCTATTTCGGCGGCGGTTTGCTGGATAACTACCTGGCCTGCCAGCAGGCATTTGGCTGGGACATTGGGGTGTTCAGTCAGTTGGCGCGCAACGCGCTAAATGCCGCTTTCATGAGCGAAGCGCGGCGCGACGAGCTGCTGGCGAGACTGGATAGCATGAACATTTGAAGGGGTATCTTGGCGGTCAATCAGCGCCATGCGGATATCATGGTCTTGCTCTTTGGATTATCGACAGCGGAGAAACAGCATGAATCGCGGAACCCAAATCAACATCTGGTATGTGCTCCTGGCGGTGATGGGCGTTGTTTTTCTGCGTGATATATGGGTGCAGAGCCAGACGGTCGAGACAATCCCCTATAGCCAGTTTGAAACCTATCTCGATCAGGGGGCGATCAAGGAGGTCACGGTGGGTGAAACCACAATCCGCGGAACATTCACCAGCGCGCAGGACGGCAAGACCGGCTTCATGACCACACCGGTCACGCCCGATCTGGCTGACCGGCTGAATGAGGCCGGGGTGACCTATTCCGGGGCGGTGGAAAACACCTGGTTCAAGGCGCTGCTTTCGTGGGTTTTGCCCGCACTTTTTTTCGTCGCTATCTGGCTGTTCCTGATCCGCAGAATGGGTGCCGGACATGGCGCGGGCAGCCTCATGTCGGTGGGCAAGAGCAAGGCCAAGGTCTATGTCGAGAGCGACACCAAGGTGTCCTTTGACGATGTGGCGGGGGTGGACGAGGCCAAGGCCGAGCTGCAGGAGGTCATCGACTTCCTGAAAAGCCCCAAGGAATACGGCAGCCTGGGCGCGCGCATGCCCAAGGGCATTCTGCTGGTCGGCCCGCCGGGTACCGGCAAGACGCTGCTGGCCCGCGCCGTGGCAGGCGAGGCGAGCGTGCCGTTTTTCTCCATCTCGGGATCCGAGTTTGTCGAGATGTTCGTCGGCGTTGGTGCCGCGCGAGTACGCGACCTGTTCGAGCAGGCCCGCAAGACGGCCCCGGCCATCATTTTCATCGACGAGCTGGATGCCTTGGGCCGCGCCCGCGGATCGGGCACCATGCATGGTGGCAACGACGAGCGCGAACAGACGCTCAACCAGCTGCTGTCCGAGCTGGACGGTTTCGATCCTGGCGAAGGGGTGGTGCTGCTGGCGGCGACCAACCGGCCCGAGATTCTTGATCCTGCGCTGTTGCGTGCGGGCCGTTTCGACCGGCAGGTACTGGTGGACAGACCCGATCGCGCCGGTCGGGTGCAGATCCTCAAGGTGCACATGGAAAAGATCGTTCTGGACCCGGAGATGGAGCTGGACGATATCGCCGCGCTGACCACCGGCTTTTCCGGCGCCGATCTGGCCAACCTGGTCAACGAAGCCGCGCTGCTGGCCACGCGACGCCGCGGGAAAGTGGTGACCATGGATGACTTCACCCATGCCATTGAACGCATCGTCGCCGGGCTGGAAAAGCGCAACCGTCTGATCAACCCGCGCGAGCGCAAGATTGTGGCCTACCACGAGATGGGCCATGCGCTGGTCAGCCTGGCCCTGCCCGGGGTGGATGAGGTACACAAGGTGTCGATCATTCCGCGCGGCATCGGCGCGTTGGGCTACACCATCCAGCGCCCGACCGAGGACAGGTTCCTGATGACCGAGAACGAGCTGCGCGACAAGATCGCCGTGCTGATGGGTGGGCGGGCCGCCGAGACGCTGGTGTTTGGCCATCTGTCCACCGGGGCCGCCGATGACCTGGCACGCGCCACCGATATTGCCCGCTCGATGGTGGCTCGCTACGGCATGGATGCGGACTTGGGCAATGTCAGCTACGAAACGGAAAAAAACAGCTTTCTGGGCGACCGCACGCCGAGCTACTTCGAGCGCAGCTATAGCGAAGCCACCGCAGAAGCCATGGATAAAGCCGTGCGTGAGGTGCTGCAGGATGTCTCGGCACAAGCATTACAGATCCTGACCGACAACCGTGACATTCTGGAACGCGCCGCCAACCGCCTGCTCGAAGTCGAAACCCTGGACGAGACTGCGCTGCGCGAATTGACGACTGGCTTACGCAGCCCCGAGCCGACGCAAGGATCACCAGTAGTGGAGCGCTGAATCAGGCCGCCTGCCGCTGGGCGCGCAGCCAGGCGATCTCCTCGGCCCAGATGGCCGGCTCGATGGTTTCGAGCACTAGCGGCATGGCATCGGTGCGCGGGTCTCGCATCAGGGCGGTGAAGCAGGCGCTGCCGATGTTGCCCTGGCCCAGGCTGTGGTGGCGGTCCACGCGGCTGCCCAGCTCGCTCTTGGCATCGTTGAGATGCATCCCCATGAGGTAGCCGATACCCACCACGGCATCGAGTTCGTCGAGCATGGCGAGGGTGGCATCGGTGGTACGCAGCTCGTAGCCGGCGGCGAAGGCGTGGCAGGTGTCGATACACACCCCGACGCGCGACTTGTCGTCCAGCTGCTCGATGATCTCGGCCAGGTGTTCGAAGCGCCACCCCAGATTGCTGCCCTGGCCGGCGGTGTTCTCGATCACCGCGGTGACGCCACGGGTCTGGGCGAGTGCCTCGTTGATCGACTCGGCAATACGCGCCAGACAGTCGGCTTCGCTGATCTTGCGCAGATGGCTTCCCGGGTGGAAGTTGAGGCGGTCGATGCCCAGCTGCTCGCAGCGCTGCATCTCGTCCAGAAAGGCCGCCCGCGACTTGGCCAGCCCCTCCGCCTCAGGGTGACCCAGGTTGATCAGATAGCTGCCGTGGGGAAGGATCTGGCCCGGGCCGAAACCGTGCTTGAGGCAGGCGGCGCGAAAGGCCTCGATCACCTCGTCTGCAAGCGGCTTGGCCTGCCACTGGCGCTGGTTCCTGGTGAAAAGCGCAAAGGCGTTGGCGCCAATCTCCACGGCGCGCTCGACTGCCTTGTCGACGCCGCCAGCGGCGCTGACGTGGGCACCGATATACTTCACGGAACTCGTCATAGAACTCTCCATTGAAAGATGGTTTTTAGGCTTTCCTGTCGTCGGGACAAATGCCGGCAATCAGCGTCGCCCTCCCAGCCAGTAGCGAAGTCCGCGGCGCGTCGGGCGAGCTTCCACCAGAGGATCACGGGGCCGGAAGGGGCGCGAGGAGGGCGGTCGAGGACCCTGCCGGCCGGCCAGCTCCATCAGACGCCGAACCCGCTCACGAGTGGGGGGATGGGTGTGCAGAAAGCGCAGCCATCTCGGCAGCTGCTGACGCCCGAAGAGTGTGCTCAGCCACAGCCCGCTGTGTCGCTCCAGTATCTCCAGAGCGTTGGCCAGTCCCTGGGGGTCCCGAGTCAGGTTCGCCGCCTCCAGGTCGGCGGTAAACTCGCGATTTCGCGACAGTGCCAGCTGCAGCAGGGTGCTACCGATAGGGGCCAGGCCCACCACCACCAGCATCAGCCACGGTATATGGATTTCCCCGGCCATGGCCATGGGCAGCATGGCGATCAGCGCCAGCTGCACCAGCATGGACCCCCAGACGGTGAGTCGCGTCATGGTGGCGGCCATGGACATCACCCGGGTATCTCCATGGCGCAGGTGGCTGACCTCGTGGGCGAGGATTCCCGCCAGTTCGCGCAGCGGCAGGTCCTGTATCAGTCCCTCGGTGATGGCGATACCGCCGTTATCGGCATCGCCCACCGCGAAGGCGTTGAGCTCCGGCGTCGGCACGTAAAACAGCGAGGGTGACTGGGTGAGCCCAGCCCGTCGATAGAGCAGGTCCACCACCCGATAGAGCTGGGGTGCCTGATGCCGATGCAGCGCTGCGGCGCCGGCCTGTGCCAGAACCAGGCGTGCCGGGACGCGGCCGCTGAGGTAGAGGGTCAAGACCACCAGGCCGAAGGTCCACAGTACCCCCACGCCACCCGCCAGCAGCCAGGCCGGTACCGAGAGCAGCAGCGACATGCCGGCGAGAATCAACAGATGCTGAAGCGAGTTGCGCAGCCGCTGGACGGTGAAGCGAGAGATCATTGATTCCTCCTGATCCCGACAGGTTACCCCTTGGGGTGGCGTGCTGGCACGCGTCTGCTCCCGCAGCAGCTTTGAAATGGTTTGCTATCCAGCGGGAGAGCGCCGAGGGCCAATCTAGCCGCCTGAAGGCCTGCCAGGGTTAGGGAATAACGTTGTTCAGCTCGGAGATGCGCCTGCTCGGGGTAGAGCAGCACGACGGAGTTGCAGCTATAGGCGGTGGCATAGGTATTCATCTGATAGAGGTCGGCGGCGGAGACTGAGGCGGCTCTGAGGATTCAGGTCGTGTCTTCTAGCCCTCGCACGCTCTGTTAGCCTGGCGTAACATGGCCTGCGATGAAGGTGAGGTGAGGCGCTAATCGTTAATTTATGGTTTGTCAGATAGTTAGCGACTACCTCCGCAGGTACGCAGGGGACAACATGATCAAGGATGCAGCAACGTTGGCCGAGCTGCGCGTGCTCGTCGGCTATCTGGGGGAGCAGACTCCCGCCTGGTGGGGCTCACACTTTTTTGGCCAGACGGCCATGGCCTTCCTGACTCCCGTGTTCGGGCGATCCGCTCACCAGTCCCAGTATCAGGGTGTGCTGGAGTCTGCGCGGCGGGTTCACGACGAGCGCATCGGAGTGGGCCGCACCCTGCATCTCTTCCACATGCCGGAACACTATGAGCAGGGTGCCGCCAGCCTGGTCGCCGATCGCGAGCAGGGAGAACGGCTCCTCGCCCACACCAATTCACCTGATAGCGCCTTGGCGCGACTTGAGGCGCTGGCCTCGCCTCAGCTGGCGAAGGAAGGGCCGATGGTGGTGGGGGATCTCGGCGAGGATCTCGGTGCTGCACTCGCCGTCATAGCTGGTCTGTACCTGGATGCCTTCCAGCGTGGCATCCAGACCTACCCTTACCTGCGGGAGGCGCAGTGAGTCAACCGCCTCCCTACACTACCCAGCTGCAGGCCGGCCTGGGTCTGATCGAGGAGACCCAGCGTCTCCTCGAGCTATATGAGCCGGGGATGCGCTATCCTCAACTGTTCGCCAAGGCTCTCGAATCAGGACAATTTCCACTGGTTTCGGCTCGCCGCCTGGACAATATCGTTCGCGAATGTTTCGGGCCGCGCTATTTGCGCCAGCCAGATGTCGCTGCATGGCTGAAACAGCTTCTTCCCCATCTCGATAGCGATGAGCGCCGCCAACTGCTGATGCTTCACACCGCGCGTGCCAACGCCATCTTGGCCGACTTCATCCGCGAGGTATACTGGCCACGCTACACCTCTGGCCGAGACAGTCTCTCCCGAGAGGATGCGCTGCGCTTCGTTGAGGATGCGGTGCGAGAGGGAAGGACACAGAAGCCTTGGGCGGACAGTACTATCAGGCGCGTTTCGGGTTACCTGCTAAGCGCCTGCGCCGACTTCGGCCTGCTGGAGGATCGCCTACGTGGGCCTCGCCGGCTCTATTCCTTGCGTCTCACCACCCGTGTGGCCGCCTACCTGGCTTACGGCCTGAAGCTCCAGGGGCTCGGTGACAACCAGGTGCTCAACCATCCCGACTGGCAGCTGTTCGGCCTGGAGCACTCGGATGTGCGGGAGCAGTTCAAGCTGCTTTCGCTCGAGGGGTTGCTGATCATGCAGACCGCCGGTGACGTGACACATATCAGCTGGCAACACAAGAACATGCAGGAGGTGGTCGATGTCCTCGCTGGATACTGACTTCAACGAACTGATAGAGCGGATACGCCACGGCCGCGAATTCGGGCACGCCAGCTTCGAGCCGATCTTCTACCTGGTGTTTCGCCCTGAGCAGATCCTGTCCGTGAAGCGGCATCTCACCGCCTGGAAGAGCCGGCTGAGCAACGAGGGCTGGGACGTACACACCTTCTCCATCGCCGGGGCGATCGACGAGATCCTCTCCCAGGCTCCCATGCGCAAGATCTGGCTGGCTGCCGACCGACGCAATCCCCAGGACTGGAAGAAGACCAATGTGTCACTCGCCAACGCCGTAGCGAACGGTGCACTGCAGGATCGGCTCGAAGCCAAACTGAGCGAGCTAGAGGGCAACCCTGCCAGCATCCTGCTGGTTACCGACCTGGAGGCGCTGCACCCCTACATGCGCATCGGGGTAATCGAAGGTCAGCTACAGGGGCGTTTTCATGTGCCCACCGTGTTTCTCTACCCGGGTGTACGCACCGGCAAGACGCGGCTCAAGTTTCTGGGGTTCTACCCGGAAGATGGCAACTACCGGTCGGTCCACGTCGGCGGCTAAGGAAGGAGTTACCCATGGAAATCAAGCAGCTTTTCGACCCCAGCCGCGATATCTACCGTAGCATCGAAAAGGTGATCGCCTACGGCGTCTCCCAGGAGGAGCGCCTGCGCAAGGAGATCTCCGAGTATGTGGTCACCGACGCCATCGACGAGCAGTTCAACCAGCTGCTGACCAAGATGCAGGTCGCCATGGAAGCCGGCGGCGAGAATGAGGTCGGCGTCTGGGTCTCGGGCTTCTACGGCTCGGGCAAGAGCTCCTTCACCAAGTATCTCGGCCTGGCCTTCGACGATAGCGTCACCATCGATGGCGTGCCGTTCCGTCAGCATCTTCAGGATCGCCTCAAGAACACTACCACCCGCCAGCTGCTGAGCACCGTGGCCAAGCGTTTCCCCGCAGCCGTGCTGATGCTTGACCTGGCCACCGAGCAGGTCAGCGGGGCCACCATGGAAGAGGTCTCCAGCGTCCTCTACTACAAGGTGCTGCAGTGGGCCGGCTACTCGCGCAACCTCAAGGTGGCGTCCCTGGAGCGCCGCCTGAAGCAGGAGGGGCGCTATGCAGAGTTCCTCAAACTCTTCGAGGAGAAGACCGGCGGCGAGGCCTGGCGCGACTACCGCAACGACGAGCTGGTGGTTGATAGCCTGATGCCGGAGATCGCCCACGAGCTCTATCCCTCGCTCTTTACCACTCCGGCCTCATTCAACACCGCCACCAGCGACGTGATCCGCTTCGAGAATGATCGTGTGCAGGAGATGCTAGACATCGTACGCGAGCACTCTAGCAAAGAGCACGTGATCTTCATCGTCGACGAGGTGGGACAGTACGTGGGGGCGCGCCAGCCGCTGATCCTCAACCTCGATGGCCTGGCCAAGAACATCAAGGCCC